>Ga0115011_10000669_pt1 | contig 26914 bp, 23 predicted proteins | sample TroAtlMetagenome_2_FD_88705 | JGI IMG/M metagenome (GOLD analysis project Ga0115011, IMG submission 88705) | Marine eukaryotic phytoplankton communities from Atlantic Ocean - Tropical Atlantic ANT8 Metagenome | ecosystem: Environmental > Aquatic > Marine > Oceanic | place: Tropical Atlantic...
CAAATTTTAAGAGGCCTATTATTGGCAATGGAAGTCTGTGTAATGGTATTTTCTTTTACTCAGCTCGGCCTAGCAAAAAGTCATGCCTTTTTCTCATGTTATCCTTTGATGGTATGTGTTTTATCTGTGCCCATTCTACATGAAAAGATTGGCGTCTTTAGATCTATTTCAGTTTTTTTTGGCTTTGTAGGTACAATAATCATATTACGACCCGGTACTACATCTTTCTCCATCGAATACTTTATACCCTTGCTTTCAGCATTTCTTTTTGCATTCTACAGCGTTATAACACGTTATGTTTCTGATGAAGACTCAACCGAAACAAGTTTATTCTGGGTAGGAATAGTAGGGGCGATTTTCATGACAACGTTAATACCATTTTACTGGGAGCCTATTAAAGGTTTTGATATTTTATGGCTAGCAATGCTTTGCTTTATCGCAATTCTGGGGCATTTCCTGTTAATTAAAACACTTGAAATATCCGAGGCCTCTAAAGTTCAACCTTTCGCATATTTTCAAGTTGTATTTGCAACACTCTTTGGCATTCTACTATTTTCCGAAAGCATAGATTTATTAACGGTCGTAGGAACGGCAGTCATAATTTCCAGTGGCCTATTAATGTACTTGAAAGAATTAAGCCAAAGACCGACCGGCTAGTCTGCACTAAACAAAAATTCTTGGTCAAGGGAGTCAAGCGTGAGACTTCCTCCTCTTAGTATTCCTTCATACATAGTTATTGCTGCCAGTACTCTTGAAACATAACCTCTGGTCTCATCAAAAGGGATGCATTGAATCCAGTTCAACATATCAATTTCATTTTCTCTTGGATCCCCATATATCTTCAACCATTCATTTACGCGACCTGGCCCTGCATTATAACCAGCTAGAGCCAGAGGAAGACTATAATCATATCTCTTCATCAGTTTTTTTATATAATTGGCACCAAGTTTCACATTATATTTCCAATCCACCCTTAAACGGCTGGGCAAATAGGGCAAACCCAACTCAATTGCCATCATCTCAGCAGTTTTTGGCATCAATTGCATCAACCCTTCAGCACCAGTAGAGCTTCTTGAACCTATATAGAATTTACTCTCTTCTCTAGCTATTGCTAAATATAAAGGCTCTATAGTACTATCTGAAACTTCCCAAAAACTTGGTATAGGATAATTTTCATTAACAGCATTTTCTCTTAAGGTTTTCGACTTACTAACTATTGAGATTACTGACATATGATGACCAGTGCTATTTAATGATTTTATCAAATCAGCTTTTTCCTGAGCGTTTAGAAATTTAGCTGAATTTTGAAAGAACCAGTCACCCAAAACTGTCCTTCTTGCATAGCTCAATAATAATCCCAATCTAACCGTATCCAGTGTTAAAATAGAACCAAAAATAGGAGGATCTTTAGGCTCAATTACCGAAAGTACATCATCTTCTCCTATATTTAATATTTCATAAGATACTTGGCCATGAATAGTATCAATATATTCAGATGCCTCTAAAAAAGCAGATTTTGATTCTTCATCCCTATTCATCGCTTCAAAAGTTTTACCAAGAAAATACTTTACTTTGGCTTTAGACTCTGAAGAGCCAGCCACTTCATATGAGTTCTGAAAATGTGAAAGAGCCAGCTCATATTTATTGAGATAATAGTAAGCTATAAACCCTGCCATCCACTCTAACTGATAATAATTTCTGTCCGTTTGTTGCAAATAATGGTTCCTTGCTATCTCGTATGCATCCAGAGTTTTTGACTTCGCTAAATTGTGCTTCACCAGTCGGGATCTATAATGGGACCATTTATTAGCTCTGCCAAGAATTCCTAAACCTTGCTTAGAGTTAGCTAAAATATATTCACTTGCTGAATCCAAAAAGTTCTTACTTATTCTATATCTGAATCTATCAAAAATAACGCCGGGATGGTTTGCCTCTTTTATAGTTAAATCAGACAAATATTTCGTCACGTTTTTTTCCTGCTTTTGAAGTTTCAATCGAACTATATCTGTATTAGACATTTTGTATTTGCTAATTTTAACTAGCTGCTCAACGGCTGAAGTTTTTCTATTCCACAAGAGTTCCTCAACTCTTTTAGAATATTTTAGATCATATTTTTTCAAAAATTTTTCTGTGAACTCCTTAAAGCTAACATCGGAAAATTCAACAATAAGCCATTGCTCGAATAAAGACTGTAATGTCTCTTCAGTCTCTCCAATTCGGGAAATGATTTCAGCAAACAAGAATAATCCCTCACCTGTTTGAGGTCGGTTTTCAGGGAAAAGCACCAAAATACTTTCGTCTATACTAATTCTTTTTTTCCTATAATCCTCATAAATTCTCCTTTCAGCCTTTAGCCTCAATAACCTCATTCCTGGCCAATGAGGGTTTTCTTTTATAAAATTAATGTACTCTAATTTTGAACCCTCCCCGTCTCGCAACTTCAGCCACTGTATTAAATCTTGAACCGAATCATCAGATATTCCTTCAACAAGATCAAAAGAATTATTCCACATACCAGCATCAGAATATACCATAGCATCAGACAGTTTTTTTGAATCAATTTTGATATTTGCAGCATCCAAATTTAGCGTTGAAATGAACAAAAATAGTATAGTTTTAATACTAATAATTTCGTTTATTTTTTTGCTTTTCGTATGGTTATAAGCAATCAGAATTAGAGCTAAAAAAAATTTCGTCAAAAAAAACATTTAATCATTCAAAAGATTTGGATAAAAGGAATAGGTTATGTAGAATATATCATTTATTTTGGAGCTGTAGCAAGAATGTTTAAAGGATCTATCCCGGCATTAATAACCCCATTCAAAGATAACAAAGTGGATCTAGAAACCTTAGAAAAGCTGGTAGAGTGGCATATATCTGAAGGAAGTCATGGACTAGTTGCTGTAGGGACAACTGGAGAGAGCCCGACCCTTTCACACGAAGAGCATAAAATTGTTGTGGAATCCGTAGTCAAAACAAGTGCAGGTCGGATACCAGTTATAGCTGGAGCGGGATCCAATAACACCGCAGAATCAACTGATCTAATGAGATTTGCAGAAGAAATTGGCGCCGATGGCGCCTTGGTTGTCACACCTTATTATAATAAACCAAACCAAAAAGGTCTGATTAACCATTACCAGCTCCTGCACGATTCCTGCACCCTTCCTATTATCATATACAATATACCTGGCCGCTCAGTTATTGATATGTCCCTTGAAACAATGGCCACACTTTCAAAAATGCCTAGAATCGTTGGTGTAAAGGATGCGACGGGTGACGTAGGTAGAGTTTCTGATACTAGAATTTCTTGCGGGAAGGATTTTATACAGCTTTCTGGAAATGATGAGATTGCTCTCGGATTCAATGCGCATGGGGGCGTAGGTTGCATATCAGTGATAGCAAATGTTGCCCCCAGACTTTCTGCTGATTTTCAAAATGTTATGCTTGAAGGTGATTATAAACAGGCCCTAGAAATGCAAGACAAGCTGATTAAACTTCATAGGGCAGCATTTTTGGAACCAAATCCTTGCCCAATCAAATATTCCCTTTCAAAACTTGGTCTTGTAAATAATGAAGTAAGATCTCCTCTCGTTACAGTTGACAAAGAAACTGAAAAATTAATGGATGATGCCTTGAGGTTTGCTGGCATTATATAATTGGATATGCCTAAGAAACACCAAAATTCTGTATCGTCTCCAACAATAGAAAACCGAAAAGCTAGGTATAATTTTTTTATTGAAGATAATATAGAATGTGGGATTGTACTCGAAGGTTCAGAAGTTAAATCTTTAAGAGGTGGCAAAAGTAGCATAAGTGAAAGTTATGCTTCAGTTGAGCATGGAGAACTTTGGTTGATAAATAGTTTCATTCCAAATTATTCCCATGCAAAAACGTTCACACATGAAGAAAAAAAACCTAGGAAACTCCTTGTCAGTAAGAAGGAACTTTCAAGGTTGTGGCAGGCGATTGGCAGGGATGGTATGACCCTGGTTCCTTTAAAAATGTATTTTAATCAGAAAGGTCGAGTAAAACTTCTTTTGGGGTTAGCCAAAGGAAAACGAGCTCCAGACAAACGCGAAGTAGAGAAAGCAAGAGACTGGAAAAAACAAAAGGCCAGACTTTTGAAAGAGAGGAGCTAAAGTAAGCTATACTTCCACATTTTCAATATACACAACCTTGTTCAGGATTAACCTGAATGGTACTAGTGACACAAAAACTATCCCTAACTTAATAATGAAATCAGCAACTGATAGGCTCAACCAGAATGGCACTTCTGGGCCCCAACCGAGAAGCGGACTAGTAGTATTTGCCCATGATACATCATTTGAAGGTTCCAAAAATGAAAAGTTTGAATCAAATGCAACGGAAAAAAATAGCAATGTATCAATAGAGCCCCCTATAATGGAAGAAAATAAGGGTGCCCTCCACCACTGGGTTTTGGAAAAAAATAAATAAAATAACTTAATATCCAGTAATTGAGAAAGCAAAAATGCAGCACCTGAAGCAATCGCAACTCTTAAAGTTACAAGTGGCCCAAACTCTCCATAAATTTGTGTTCCTATTAAGGAACCCAAAATACCTGTAAAAAATCCTATTAAAACGATTAATCGTGCAACCTTAGATCCATATAATCTGTTAGACAGATCAGTAATTAAAAAAGCGAAAGGATATGTGAAAGCAGCATATGTAAGCCATTCACCTAGCAAAAAATGCACTAAAATGTTAGACAATATAACTATTGCAGCCATCGATAAAACTGCCAGATATATCCCTGCTCTAAAAGTCACGATGAACCCCAAATTATTTTTTTAAAGGTGTATCGAAGTAACCTTAGCTTTTCAACCTTATTCCTAAAGAATTCAAATGGTCCCTGAGCCTTTGAGGGTTCGTGAATCTATGAACTATCCATCCCCGTTCTGACGCTGCTCTGCAATTGTCAATTCGATCATCTACGAAAAATAATTCACCAGACCGAAAGCCGGACTTTTCTTCCACAAGCTCATAAATCTTTTCATTTGGTTTCACTAATCCAAGATAACCAGAAATAAAGCAAAAATTAAAAGATTTAAGTTCTGGGTAAAAATGGCATGCAAGTTCAAAAGTCTCCTTCCCGAAATTTGACAAAGCATAAACTGGACTACCCATTTGCTTGAGTTCCTCAAGCACTAACCATGTGCCGGTAATTTTAGGTTGAAACATCTGTATCCAATTATCTCTCCAATCTAATAATACTTCCTCAAATTTAGGGTACTTATTTATATACTCTTTTATGGTCTCCTGAAAAGGTTCACCCTTATCTATCCTTAAATTCATCTCCTCGGTTACCTGATTTAAGTTGTCACTATTTGAAGGGCTACCATCAAAATACTTTTTTGTAATATTGGAAGGCGACCAACTCACTAAAACGTTTCCTATATCAAAAACATAGCCTTTAATTTTTTTTCCCACTTACTACCTTTTTTTCCAATAATTTCCACATTGTTCCAGCCATATTAACACCATCGAAACGCTCTATTTCTTGAATTCCTGTTGGGGAGGTAAGATTTATTTCGGTTAAATTGTTTCCTATAACATCAATTCCAACAAGAAATTGCCCATTTTCCTTAAGAGTAGGGCCTATCTCTTTGCAAATTTTGAGATCAGATTTCGAAATGGTACTTTTCTCAGGAGTACCTCCTACATGCATATTTGATCTTACTTCCCCCAGTTTTGGCACCCTATTGATCGCACCAACTGGCTCACCATCAATTAAAATTATTCGCTTATCACCGCTCTTAACTTGAGGTAAATATTTTTGGCATATCAGAGGCTCTCTTGAGTTCTTAATGAATAGCTCAAAAATTACTGATAGGTTTGGATCCCCTTTACTTAGCTTAAATATTCCCTCCCCACCATTTCCATAAAGTGGCTTAACTATTATTTCGCCGATATCATTATGAAATTTTTTCATAGCATCCAAATCTCTCGAAATCAGCGTTGGAGGTATTAATTTGGGAAATTGCAAAACTAGTAACTTTTCTGGAAAATTTCTTACCCAAAATGGGTTATTAACTACTAACACATTTGGAGAAATCAAATCTAGAATATGCGTGGTAGTAATATAAAGCATATCGAAAGGCGGATCTTGCCTTAGCCAAATAATGTCAAAACTATTTAGTAATAATTCTGTTTGCTCTTCTAAGCAAACCACGGTATCGGCCTCTCTGTCTACCTTAACCAGTGAACCAGATGCCTTAATTGTACCCTGATCAAATTTTAAGGTCTCCGGATTGTAGACAAAATTTGAATGACCTCTTTTTTGTGCCTCTTCTATCAATCGAAAAGTAGTATCAGCGTTAATATCCACTTCACTTAATGGATCCATTTGAAATGCAATTCTTAATGACATTAATTTAACCTACACACTTATTTTGTTAATTTATTTTTAATTACTAAAGCCCGATCATAAAGTACTCTCTTTGAAAGAGATAGTGTCTTAGAAAGGATTTCAACAGTATCTTTAACACTTCTTGTCTGAAGTTCATAATGCAAGTACTTGTCTATCTGAACACTATCCATTTTATGGAAAGTTTTTGGCCCAATAACCAAGACCACCTCTCCCTTCACTTTTTCTCTACTGTCAAACTCTTCTAATAACTCCTCTACAGTGCCTCTTCGGATCTCTTCAAATTTTTTGGTCATCTCACGACAAACTGACACCAAGTGATTTTGACCAAATGTTCTCCCGATATATTTTAGGGTCTTAATTAACCGTCTTGATGACTCAAAAACTATTGCTGTGCAGGAATAATCCCTAAGTCTCTCTAATTCTTCTAATATTTTCTTCTCTCTACTGGACAAAAACCCATGAAAATAAAATTTATCACACGGCAAACCAGACAAGGATAGAGCGGATATTACTGAACTTGGTCCCGGTATGCTATGCACATCAGCTCCACTGCTTATAACCTCACAAACCAATTTATAACCAGGGTCAGAAATTAGCGGTGACCCTGCATCAGAAATTAAAGCAACAGATTTACTATTATGAATTGATTCAACTATTTTCCTACGCGCATAAGAATTACTATTATCTGAATAAGAAACAAGATTTCTTCCATCTAGAGAAATCTGATACATTGATAATAACTTCCTTGCCACACGAGTATCTTCTGACACAATTAGATCACATTCCTTTAAAATTTCCAGTGTCCGTATTGTTATGTCTCCTCTATTACCTATAGGCGTCGAGAGCAAATATAATCCAGCTTTTAGATTCGTTTCCATTGACACATTTTACAGAATTTTTACTTTCCTTTAAACATAGTTTAGTCTTTCATATAGATAAAAAGTGGCACCCACCTGATAAAATGAAAACAATCTGGAAAGCATACTACAAGAAGAGGCAAAATCTTGAACCTTTCCACGTCGAATATATTAGACGAAGGTTAACTGCTTTTTTTGGTCTTTTGATAATTTTAATAATGACTTCTGCTTGCAATACTCAGCCCGCCAATAATAATAAACTAGAAATAGAGATAACCCAAGCAATACGGATTGGCTTATTTCTGCCTACGAAGCATAAAAGTCAATTTGTGACGGATAAGGCTAAAAATTATTATAATTCTGCCAAATTAGCCGCTGAAGACCTACGCCCCATGCCTTTAGAAATAATTTTATATGAAACAGATGGCACTCTAGAAACAATCCAAAAAAAAGCCGAAGAAGCTGTAAATGATGATATTCAAATTGCCATAGGAACTCTAGATAATGAAGAAGCACTTTCGCTAGCATCTATTTTAAAAGTTTCAGGAAAAAAGTTATTAAGTTTTTCAGCACATGAAAAACCTTTAGGTCACAATATTTTTAATATGGGAATTGGGAAGATAAACCTAGCTGATCAAGTTTTACAATATTCAATAAATGAAGGTTACAATAATTTTTTAGTCTTAGAAGGCATTAATCAAGAAGATGATATAGAATTAGCTGACTTGAAAAGGCTGATTATGAAAAAAAAAGGCACTATATTAAAATATGTGAAGGTATCAGATACTTCAAAATATCTTACAGAAGTGAAAAGTATTATTGAAAAATTTCACTCCGACTCTCGTAAGGAAGCAGTAATAATATTAGGGACGCCAGATCAAAATATGGTTTTTGTATTAGCTTCTCTTAAAGAATTAATGGCTGAAAGTGAAGGCTCAAGAATTCAAGTCATTGGTTTATCTCGATGGTCCACAAAAAGTAATCTTTTAACGGAACCTGCCTTAAAAAATGCCTGGTTTCCTCTAATAAATAAAAAAAGGATCAACGAATTTCTCAAGCGATACCATGCATTATATGGTTCAAAGCCATCACTGGAATCGGCAATTGCTTACGATACTATTGCCGCTATTGGCGCCTTAATAAAAAATTCTAAAGAAACTTATATTACCGACCCATTTACAATTTCAGCTTTGACAAACTCTTCTGGATTCTTAGGTGTCTTAGGTGCTTTCCGTTTACTTCCTAATGGTTCCCTGGAAAGATTATTGGGTATTGGTGAAAGTCAGGCTGGAAGAGTTAAAATTATAAAAAACCCTCCGGAAACATTCTATTAATATTATGAGAACAATCACTTAAAAATGGCAAATAATGCAACCAAAAAAGAAATCATCTTCCCTAAATTGGATCTTCCTAAATTAAAATCCAAAATTACTAAAGTTTTAGGTTCAAAAAGTGTTTGTGACAAACCCAGGAAAGCTGCATTAAAAGTAATCAGAGATGCTTATGATGATGCTAGACTCTCCATGGAATCAAAATTTTTTGAAAATCCTAAGCTAGTTAGAAAGGTATTAAAAACATATACCGAAATAACTGATGATGTAATAAACCTTGCCACAGAAATTGCAAAAAGTGAATACAGACAAAAATTTAAAAAGGAGCCTATATTAATAACTATAATGGCAGTTGGAGGCTATGGAAGAGCCGAAATGGCACCTTATTCTGACATTGATCTACTTTTTTTATTACCTAAAAAAAGTTCTATAGAATACCAACAAGTAATAGAAACTGTTCTTTATGCTTTATGGGATATGAAGTTAAAGATTGGATACGCTGTTCGCTCTATTGAAGAGTGTTTGGCTCTTGGACGGAAAGATTTTACCATCCGTACTGCGTTACTTGAACATAGACACTTAATTGGCGATTTTGAACTTTCAAAAGAATTAAAGAAAAGGCTTTGGAGTAACCTCTTCCAAAACTCAGGAGCAGAATTTATTGAAGCGAAATTGAAAGAACGGCAGATAAGGCATGCAAAAAATGGTGAAGCGAGATATGTCGTTGAACCGAATGTAAAAGAAGGCAAAGGTGGATTGCGCGATCTTCAAACCTTATAGTGGATTTTAAAATATATTTATAAGGCAGAAACTCCTGAGGAGTTGATAAAATATGATGTTTTTACGAACAGTGAATTCAAAGCTTTTAAGCAAGCCGAAGAATTCTTATGGATTGTTCGATGCTTGCTGCATTTAATTGCAGGTAGAAACGAGGAAATACTTCACTTTAATTATCAGGTTGAAATTTCCAATTTATTAAACTTTAGAAAGAAAGGAGGAAGAGAAAGCGTTGAACTTTTTATGCAAACATATTTTTTACGTGCAAAGCAAGTTGGAGAGCTAACTAGGATATTTTTGACCGCAATGGAAGCTAGACATGTTTTAAATAAACCCAACATAAGAAACTCTATTAGGAATGCGTTTAAATTTGCCCATGAGAACGCTCCAAAAGGTTTTATTTTTGAGCACGGAAGGCTTAATATCTCTGATCCCAAAACATTCTTAAAGGATCCGAAAAATCTTATCCTTCTTTTTAAGCATGGATTAGAAATTGAAATGTTAATTCATCCTGATGCCTTAAGATTAGTTGCTGGAAATCTAGCATGTGTAAATGAAAAATATAGAAAAGACCCAGAAACCGTAAAAATTTTCTTAGAACTTTTACTCAATTACAATAATCCTGAGCGCGCCCTTCGCCGGATGAATGAAGTAGGCTTTTTAGGAGCTTTTATTCCTGAATTTGGGCGCATAGTCGCGATGATGCAATTTAATATGTATCATTCATATACCGTTGATGAACATACAATCCAATGTATTATCAATCTCGCGCTTATCGAAAATAAAAAACTCACTGAAGATCTACCAATCGCTTCCCAAATACTTGAAAAAGGGGTAAATAGAAAAGTAATATATCTTGCATTACTTCTCCACGATATTGGGAAAGGCCTACCAGAAGATCACTCAATAGCTGGTTCTCGGATAGCTAGTAAAGTTTCTAAAAGACTGGGTTTAGATGCAGCAGAAACTGAATTAATTGTTTGGCTGGTGAAAAATCATTTACTGATGTCGGATGTTGCCCAAAAGAGAGATATCTCAGATCCTAAAACAGTCAAAGAGTTTGTTAATATCGTTCAAAGTAAGAATAGATTGAATTTACTTACTGTACTTACTGTATGTGATATTAGAGGGGTCGGTCCACAAGCATGGAATAACTGGAAGGCCGTATTAATTAGACAACTTTACCGTGACTCTATTGTCGCTTTAGAGGATGGAAATTTATTGAGCTCTATTGAATCAATAAAAACAGCAAAGGATAAACTAAAGTCAAAACTGCATAAGAATTCACCCAAATACAACAAAAATTCTTTTGAAAGGCATTATGATAGATTTTGGTTGGGATTAGACACAGAAACCCATGTAACTTTGTTTTCACTTATTAACTCTCTGAACGAGGATCAAGTAATGTCTGATATTACGACAGACAAATCTAGAGATGCTACAAGAGCTTGTTTCGTAATGAATGATCATCCTGGCATTTTTGCACGTCTAGCAGGCTCGATAGCATTATTTGGGGCAAATGTAGTCGATGCCCGCACGTATACGACAAAAGATGGTATAGCAACCTCAGCATTTTGGATTCAAAACAAACAACGAAAGCCATTTGAAAATTCAGACACTGAAAAACTGAAGGCTTTAATCAAAAAATCCCTATCTGGTGAATTTGTTACGAGAGACGCTCTAATTAAAAAAGGGAAATTTAAGGATAGCGAAAAAGAATTTAAAATACCCACGACAATTACTTTTGATAATAATGGTTCTGATATTTATACTATTATAGAAGTCGACACTCGGGATCGTCTAGGACTTCTATTTGATTTAACTCGAACACTCTCAGGTGCTAATATTTCTATTTCTTCCGCAATTATTGCTACATATGGAGAACAAGCTGTCGATAGCTTTTATGTAAAAGATCTTGTTGGCTTAAAGATTTATAGCAAATTACGTCAGCAGCAAATAACAAAGAAACTTAAAGATGCTATAGAATACGGTGCGAAAAAGGCAATGCAATGACCTCTTCACCAAAAAAAATTAACCTGGTGAAATCGATGTTCACAGTAGGATTTTGGACACTTTTAAGTAGGATTTTTGGTTTTCTTAGAGATATTCTAATGGCTTCTTTTTTAGGATCTGGCATCATTGCTGAGGCCTTCATTATTGCCTTTGCTTTACCAAACATGTTTCGCAGATTCTTTGCTGAAGGGGCATTAAATACTGCTTTTGTTCCAATGCTTTCAAAACATATAAAAAATAAAAAAGAGTTTAAATTATTTGCGGGAAACATAATCTCATGGCTCTTAATTTTGCTAATTTTTTTGGTTCTAATTGCTGAAATTTTTATGCCACAACTAATCATAATTATTGCAAGTGGCTTCACAGGCTCAGAAAAATTTAATCTTAGTGTAGACTACGGTCGGATAATGTTTCCGTACATTTTTTTGATATCAATAGGATCAGCTTATGGAGCTATTTTGAACTCTCTTGGTTATTTTGGAATAACTGCAGCAGCACCAATACTATTAAACATTTGCTTAATTCTAGCACTACTGATTGCCAGACATCTACAATTTGATATTGGATGGGCTATAACATATGCCATACCCATTGCGGGAATCTTGCAAATGGTTGCTATAGCATTGGTATGCTACATTAGAGGTCTTTTACCTAGGATAAGGATTCCGCGCATAAATCCTGAGACAAAAAATTTTTTATTATTAGCAGGACCCGCCATGTTGGCTGGTGGTGTAGTGCAGATAAACCTCTTAATCGGAAGGCAAATATCATCTTTTTTTGAAGGCGCCGTGGCTTGGCTTAATTATGCTGACAGAATCTACCAACTGCCCCTAGGTGTAATTGGAATAGCTTTAGGGGTAGTATTACTACCCGATCTGAGCAGAAAATTTAAAATGAAAGATTCCCAAGGGGCAGAGGAGGCCATTCATAAGGCAATCATATCAAGTTCAATATTTATATTCCCTGCTACCATTGCCATATTAATTATACCTCACTCAATAATAAGAATATTATTTGAGAGAGGCGAGTTTAATTCAATAGATACTATTTTTACCTCTCAAGCCCTATTTATTTTTGCATTTGGATTACCTGCTTTTGTACTACAAAAAGTGTTTTCTCCAATATTTTTTGCAAATGGTAACACTAAAACCCCATTTAACTTTGCTGTCATATCAATGCTAGCGAATATTATAATTTCTATTAGCCTAATTCCATTTTTTGGCTTTTTAGCCACAGCAATAGGGACAACAATCTCTGGCTGGATAATGACTGGCCTTCTGATTTTTTATTCAAGAGAATATCGCCTAAATCTGGATAAAAATAAAATGCTCAAGAAATCATTATCCCTAATCCTTCTTTGCTCCTTAGTAATGGGTTTCTATATATATAATGTGGATCTTTATATTTCTAAGAATTTTGAGTCCGGAATCATTAAATATCTTTCATTTCTCTTTTTAATTCTAAGTTCAGCACTACTTTACCTTTTACTCACAAGTTTATTGGGCTTACTCAAGTTTCTTAATTTCAAGGCTTAACTTTTTGAACCAAAAAACCGAGAAGAATAGGAAAAAAATAATCCAAGAACCAACCCTCCCAAATGAGCTTGCCAAGCAATACCAAAGGGGTAAAACAGGACCATGAGAAAATTACCCAAAATCAAAGCTAAGAAAAACATAATTACCGGCGCTAATTTCATATTGTTTTTTAAACGAAACAGTAGCTCCTTTCCTTTCCAATAACCAAAAAAACCAAAAACAGAGCCGCTTGCTCCTACCATAGGCAAATGCTCGTTAGGTAAAATTATTAGATAAAAAAACGCTCCAAAAATTGCTGTTGAAAAAAATAGAGCAAAAAGTTTTGCATATCCCAGATGTTCCTCAAGCTTTTTACCTAATGCTAAAAGTATACCCACATTTAATGCCATATGGAAAAAACTCCCATGAATTAATGCGTAACTAAAGAACATGATATATTTTTGCCCAAAAAAAATATTTCCCTCTGGAAAGATAATATTAGTGGGAAAAAATCCAAAATAAATTAAAAACCAGGATCGATATTCAATGCCGAAAACTTGTATAATTAACTCAATTAAAACAATAATACCTGCTAAAGACAATATCCCTGGCGGCATGTTGTTGAAAATTGGCTCTCTTTTTCTTGCTTTACTGTTAAATTCCATCTCAGGGCCTTATAGATAAAAAAATAATATTTTGTATTATTATATGAAAATCATTTAGTTGACAAAAGACGATAAAAACCTAAACCACAATATAATAAACTGAAGATGATGAGCAAAAAATATGAATAACCCCACCCCAAAGAAGAGAATTTTTTCTGGAATTCAACCAACTGGAAACCTAACTATCGGGAACTACCTCGGTGCGGTTAAGCGGTGGGTGAAACTTCAAGAAGAAAATTGCGATACCATTTATTGTATTGTAGACCTTCATGCTGCTACTATCTGGCAAGATCCAAATGAATTGAAAGACTCGACGAGAGAGTTAACAGCATCATTTATAGCCTGTGGTCTAGATCCAAAAGATTCAATATTATTCAATCAGAGTCAGGTTTCTGCACACTCTGAATTGGCTTGGATTTTTAACTGTGTTGCAAGAATGGGCTGGCTAAATAGAATGACTCAATTCAAAGACAAGGCAGGGAAGGATAGAGAAAAAGCTTCCGTTGGACTCTTTGCCTACCCCACATTAATGGCTGCAGATATCCTTGCGTATAAGGCAACTCACGTTCCAGTAGGGGAAGATCAAAAACAGCACTTGGAACTTACGAGAGATATTGCTGCAAAATTTAATTCTGACTACGACGCTGAGAATTTTTTCCCACTTCCCGAACCTCTCATTGAAGGTGCGGCTACGCGGGTAATGAGTCTTCGGGACGGCCAAAAAAAGATGTCTAAATCTGATCCATCTGACTTCTCTCGAATTAACTTAACGGACAATAAAGATCTGATAGCCCAAAAGATTAAAAAAGCTAAAACAGACCCCTATCCTTTGCCTATTTCTCTCGATGAACTGAAAGAGCGCCCAGAGGCTCTCAACTTAATTAATATTTATGCTGCTCTTAGTGATAATACCCCGGATGAAATCATCGCAGAATATGGAGGAAAAGAATTCGCCTTTTTTAAACCAAAGCTTGCTGAACTTGCCATCGAACAATTAGCGCCAATTTCAGAAAAAATGAAAGAGCTGAAGCAAGATAAAAAATATATTGATACTTTACTTGATGAAGGATCAGCAAAAGCTGCCAAAATAGCCAACCCTATTATTGATGAAGTATTCGAACTTTTTGGCCTTATTAGAAAAAACCGACATTATTAAATATTAATCTGGAGTAGGTCGTGTGGATAGTATATCATAGACTATCGGTCCCTTTAACATCTTTGGTTAAACTAAATGCGAAAATTTCTTGTTGTAATGGACGAAAGTCCAGAATTTCTCAATGCTATACATTATGCTGCTTCTAGAGCGGCGAAGTCAGGTGGAGTGGTTGAAATTCTTGGAATTATTGGCCCAGAAGAATTTCAACACTGGCTTGGGGTAGCAGACGCAATGCGTGCTGAGGCTAAGCAAAGAATAGAAGCTCGTTTTAAAGAATTTTCTGACTGGATGATTGAAAAAGAGGGAATAGAACCTGAACTTGTAATTAGAGAAGGGGAGCGTGCAAACGAAGTCATTGAACAGATAAAAGCCGATAAAGAAGTTGGAATTTTGGTTTTAGGTGCAGGGACCTCAGGTGAAGGCCCTGGCCCATTGGTCACCCAGCTTGTTTCCAGACAAGGAGGGGATCTCCCAGTCCCGGTCACTATTGTGCCAGGTTCTATGACGAAGGAGGCCATAGAGGCTGTTTCTTAATTACAAACAGTTTAGAATAATTCTAGATTGTCTTGACAGCTCGGGCAACAAATAGCATAATGTTTTTATGTACATACAAACTGAAATTACCCCAAATCCTGCTACTTTAAAGTTCCTACCTGGTGAAAAGGTTTTAGGAGAAGGTAATGCGGATTTCACTAATCCTGAAAAAGCAAAAGCGTCTCCTTTAGCAAAAAGAATTTTTGAAACAGACGGTGTGGACGCTGTGTTTCTTGGCGCTGACTTTATTACTGTCACAAAAAGCAAAGATCATGAGTGGGAGCATTTAAAACCAGGGGTTCTGGGATCAATAATGGATCACTTTCAGTCAGGAGAGCCAGTTCTTCATGAAAATTCAACCGACGAGGTAGCCCATGCTAAGCATGATGGCCCTAATGGAGAAATTGTTGATAAAATAACGGAGCTTCTGGATACACGAATTAGACCAGCCGTTGCACAAGATGGTGGAGATATAACTTTTCATAACTATGAAGATGGAGTTGTTTATTTGCATATGCAAGGAGCATGTGCGGGCTGCCCATCGTCTACAATGACCTTAAAAATGGGAATTGAAAATTTGCTTAGGCATTATATTCCAGAAGTTTCCGAAGTTCGGCCAATCGCTGAAAATATTTAATGGAAAATGGCATACTTGCAATAGATTCTTCAAATAGTCATTTGTCAGTTGGTTTATTCAATGGACAAAATTTGTTATGTAAAGAAATTGGAGAATTCAATCAATCCACATCAGAAGTAATATTTGAATTAATTGACTCTCTGTTTTTAAAAGAAAAAAAAAACTTTCTGACCTAAAAAAGATTGTTGTATGCACCGGACCTGGAAATTTTACCGGAATAAGGACCGGGTACTCTGCGGCTAAGGGTTTAGCTTTTGGTCTAGGTATAGAATTAATCGGTGTCACTCTATTCGAAGCATTAGCGTTATCTCAAAAAAAATGCTCAGTAATTTTTAATAACAAATTTGGAAAATTTCTTATTCAGAGGTTTTATAATGGTAAAGAAATAACGAAAGTTCAAGAAATTGATGAAGTCGAAGTTACGCGGCTACTTCAGAATAAGAAAGAACCTATTGTTGGGTTTCAATTCCAAGAAGCTTTAAGAACATTTAATCTTTTTGAAAAAGTAGATATCTTAGATATCGAAAAAATAACTGCTTGGGCGATAAAAAATGAGGGTTCCTCCCCAACTAGAGCTAAGCCGTTTTATTTTGTTCCACCAAGAGTTTCAATTCCGAAAGCTAAATGACAATCAACAATTTAGAAAGTGAAAGTAAAAAACTAGCGTTAATACATAGCTTGTGTTTTGAAAAGCACCCTCCCCCATATTCAGAGAATACGATTCAGGGTTTCCTAAAAGACAAAAATTACCATTTGGTTAAGGAGGAAGAAAAGGGATTTGCTCTAGCTAGAGTAATTGGAAATGTATCAGAGTTAATAACTCTAGCAGTGGTTCCAGAATTTAGACGAAGTGGCATTGCAAATAAGCTTTTATGTGAGTTAATTGAAAAGATAAAAATTCTTGGAGCGAATCAATTCACCCTAGAAGTGGCAGAGAATAATACTCCAGCCATTAATCTCTACAGAAAGTTTAATTTCCAATCTCTGCATAGGCGGAAGAATTATTTTTCAAACAAACAGGATCGTTTGGATGCTATTGTTTTTATTAAGCTTTTATAAATCTAATGGAATCGTACTTTATTGTTGGTACGTAATTGTATGTTTTGGCCTTCTTGTGGTTGCACATAATTTAGAAAAGTTACATAGTTTCACTTCGGGGGGCTTCCCCAGTAAATAATTTTTTTCAAAGGAAGAATGATGAAAACAAGAACAAAACAAACTATTGGTGCTGCTATTGCTGCCTCCCTATTGGGATTGTCTTCAGCGGCGCATGCGTTTACAGCCTGCCAGGTTACGGATATTGGTGGTGTAGACGATAAGGGCTTCAACGCCACTGCTTGGAAAGGCGTTCAGGACGCTGCTTCTAAGCATGGGATTGATACTAAATTACTTGAATCAAAATCAGAAACCGATTACGTCCCTCATCTGAGCTCTTTCGTTTCTGAAGGATGCGATATGATAATTTCTGTGGGATTCTTAATGGGTGAAGCTACAGCTAATGCGGCAAATGAAAATCCTGGGTCAAAATTTTCTATTGTTGACTTTGCTTACGATCCAACAATACCAAATGTAGTAGGGCAAGTATTTGCTACAGATCAAGCTGCTTTTTTGGCAGGTTATTTGGCAGCTGGAGTTTCAAAAACGGGAATCGTCGGTACTTTTGGCGGCATTAACATCCCACCAGTAACTGGTTTCATGGATGGTTTTGTATGGGGTGTGAATTTTCATAACTCAGTCAAAGGAACGAACGTACAAGTTTTAGGCTGGGATGCAGATTCAAGAGAAGGCTTATTCACAAATAACTTTTCATCACTAGATGATGGAAGAGCATTTGCTCAAAATCTCTATGATGAAGGGGCTGACATAGTGATGCCTGTAGCGGGTCCAGTGGGACTTGGTTCTGCCGCGTTAGCATCTGAGCTTGGTACAGATAACCTAAAAATAATCGGAGTTGATGCTGACCAATACAACCTTGATCCAAAGAACAAGTCTGTATACCTAACGACAGTTCTAAAAAGAATGGATGCAACAGTTCTAGCCGTTATTGAGTCTGCCTTGGATGGATCTTTTACCGGAGGACTTGCAGTAGGTACTTTGGCAAATAATGGTGTTGGAATTGCTCCTTACCATGATCTATCAGGCGCTGTATCTTCTGATTTAGCTGCTGAAATTGATGCCTTAAGAGCTGGCATCATCGATGGATCTGTATCCCTTAATTAGAAATAGAAATCTTACCGGCCTAAAATGATAAGCATTGAGCTAAACAAAATTAGCAAATCATTTGGGCCGGTAAAAGCCAACCAAAATATTAATCTTAAAGCCAAGGGAGGTGAGATCCTAGGCTTACTGGGGGAAAACGGAGCAGGAAAAACTACTCTGATGAACATTTTAAGTGGTCTGTACCTACCTGACTACGGTGAAATTCTAATAAACGATAAACCTGTTAAATTTGATAACCCTGGAGATGCCATTTCTGCAGGCATAGGTATGGTGCACCAACACTTTATGCTTGTCCCCATATTCTCAGTTACAGAAAATGTGATTCTAGGAAATGAAGAAACAGGGTTAGCCAACTACCTGAAACTTTCGGAAGCAGAACAAAAAGTAAAAGAAATAAGCGAAAAATATTCGCTACTGGTGGACCCAAAGGAAATAACTGAACGACTTCCGGTTGGCACTCAACAGCGAGTTGAAATCATCAAAGTTCTCTTCAGATCTGCACAAGTATTAATCTTTGATGAACCTACAGCGGTGCTGACGCCACAAGAGGTTACCGAGCTGTTTAACATAATGAATTCATTAAGAGAATCTGGAAAGGCTATAATTTTTATTACACATAAACTTCATGAAGTATTAGAAATTTGTGATCGAATTAGTATTTTAAGGGCGGGTGAAATTGTCGGAGCCGCAGACCCTAAAACCGCCTCAAATAAGGAACTTGCCAGTATGATGGTAGGTAGACCAGTTAACCTAAGTTTGGATAGAACAACTTCAAAACCGGGAAATACTTTACTTGAGGTTAGAAGCCTTAGTGTCTTAAACGAAAAACAAGATACTGCCGTATCTAATATCAGTTTTAATGTTAAAGAGGGTGAGATCCTAGGTGTAGCTGGTGTTCAGGGAAATGGTCAAACAGAATTAGTAGATGCAATTACAGGTTTACGACCCAAACTTTCAGGTGAAATATTATATTTTGGAGAAAATATGAATACAATTTCACCTCGTAAGATTCATCAGATTGGAATTCGCCACATACCAGAAGATAGACAGAAATCCGGTATAATTGGTAACTTTACCGTAAGTGAAAATTTAATTCTTAATAATTATTATGCTTCGCCCTATTCAAATAATTATGCGATGGACTGGTCTAAAGTTAATGATGAATCAGAAAGAATTATACATAAATTTGATATAAGAACCCCATCAGCCAACACACTTGCCGAAAATTTATCTGGAGGAAACCAGCAAAAATTAGTGGTAGGTAGAGAAATGTCAGATGATGTTGACTTCTTAATAGCATCACAGCCTACTAGAGGCATTGATGTTGGTTCGATTGAATATATCCACGAGCAATTAATTGAGTCACGAAATCACGGAAAAGGTATCTTATTAGTATCCACAGAGTTAGAGGAAATTTTAACGCTATCAGATCGTATTATTGTTCTCTTTAGAGGTGAAATAATTGATGAGTTTGGCACTAACCCGACACCTGAAGAAATAGGATTAGCAATGGCAGGACATCCTAGGAAATGATTGAATCTCTAAGAAATAAGTTTGTAAAGGAACGTTTTGACCTACAAGAAATTTTATTGGTTCCAGTTTTTGCAACTGTACTTGCATTACTTATTGGATGCTTCTTTCTTCTGGCTACCGGCGAGAGCTTTGCCAACATTTTTGTAGCATACTCCAGTTTATTCATAGGTTCTCTTGGTTCATTAAATGCTATTTCAGAAACATTTACCGCTGCTACTCCTCTCGTATTTGCAGCATTGGGAATAGCCTTAGCATTTCGAGCAGGTTTATTTAATATTGGAGCTGAAGGTCAAATGATTATTGGCGGCCTTGCAACAGTTATTGTTGGATTTTCAATAGACTTTCTACCAATCTGGATTCATCTGCCACTTGCTCTTTCAATAGGGGCATTATTTGGGGCTTTATATGCTGCAATAGCAGGTTGGCTAAAAGCATATACAGGCGCACACGAAGTTATTTCAACAATAATGCTAAACCTAATAGCGTTAAGGCTATTAGACTACGTTTTAAGAAGTCCAATCATTCAAAAGGAAGGTAGAAATGATCCTATTTCAAAGTCCATTCTTGACAGCGCCGAGCTCCCTCAAATTTTAGCCTTTATTGACCCTCAGCTTCGACTTCATGGAGGGTTTTTACTTATGCTTGTTGCCGTCTTTTTTATTTACTGGCTGCTTTTTCATACCACTATTGGCTACGAATTCCGCGCTACAGGAGCAAACCCAAATGCAGCAAAGTATGCTGGAATTAAAGCAGGACTTACGATTGTCTTGGTCATGGCTATAGCTGGGGCATTAGCTGGTCTGGCAGGAGCCAACCAAATAACAGGTGTTCTCGGCAGAGCATCGCCAGGATTTTCCGCTAGCATTGGCTTTGATGCTATAGCAGTAGCACTTTTAGGACGATCACACCCTATAGGGGTTTTATTTGCAGGATTACTTTTTGGAGCTCTAATAGCTGGAGGCAGGTTAATGCAAGTGAAAGCCGGCGTAAGTGTTGACTTAATTACAATAATTCAAGCTCTTATTATAGTGTTCATTGCAGCACCTTTACTAGTAAAAAAATCCCTTCCATGGTTTTTCAAATAGGACAAAACATTTAAATGACAGAAAAAACGTCAAATTCATACGCTGATATAAAGCAAACCCAATTGGTTGGCTATATTCTTATAATTTTGGGAATTTTTACAACTTTGGTGTTTAGCGTTGGTTTGGATGGTGAAGCTATTTTTAGACTTTCCAGACCCAGGGACCCTTTTGCATTACCTAACCTCATTGTACCAGCTGGTCCCTACAATTTTTTAGTTTCATTTATTTTAGTTTTTATGGGTGTACGCCTTCTAGTAAGGCGTATGAGTAAATTTTCCTCACTTTATTTGGGTTTTGGCTTTTTCCTTTTGATTACATGCTTCTTGGTATGGGCAACTGCGGGTAAATCCTTTTCTCTAACAGGAATGCTGCAAGCAACAGTTGTAAGAGCAGTGCCGATAGCTCTTGCGGGACTCGCTGGAGTTCTTTCTGAGAGAGTTGCTGTTATAAATATTGGTATCGAAGGCATGTTACTTGTTGGAGCGTTTGCTGGAGCAGTCTTTGGATCATTATTTGGTGGAGTCCTAGGACTTCTACTTGCAGTTTTTGTAGGAGCACTATTCGGTCTATTATTGGCTGTACTTGTAATAACATATCGTGTGGATCAAATTATCGCAGGTGTTGCTATAAATATTTTAGCTTTAGGAACTACCAGCTTTCTAACATCACACCTTTTAAAATCTCACCCTGAATTAAATGATGCACCCATTTTTAGACCAATAAAAATACCTTTCTTAAGTGATCTCCCTGTTATTGGGCCAACATTTTTTCAACACAATTTTTTCGTCTATGGAGCTTTATTGTTAATTATCGCATCAACTTTTTATCTTTTTAAAACTGGAATCGGTCTTAGGCTTAGGGCTGTGGGCGAACATCCAAAAGCCGCAGACACGCTAGGTGTAAATGTACTGAGATTGAGATATTTAAATGTTACCCTGGCAGGCATGGTTGCAGGCTTTGGGGGAGCATGGTTTACTTTGGGAAGTGTGGGAAGATTTGACGAAGCAATGACTGGAGGCCGTGGCTTCATTGGCTTAGCAGCTATGATCTTTGGAAGATGGCATCCTGTAGGTGCTCTAATGGCAGCACTAGTTTTTGGTTTTGCCGACTCACTACAACAAAAGTTAGCCATATTAAAAACACCTATTCCATCAGAATTTCTAGCTATGGCACCTTATATTGCTACTATTGTTCTTGTTGCAGGTCTTATCGGTCGAGCTAGAGCACCTAATGCAATTGGAAAACCTTACATCAAAGAATAAATTATCAATATCAAGCACAAAATTAAACAAAAATATAAAAATATACTTGCTGAATATCAAATAAGGGCCTATGGGATTATAATTAAAATAAATAGAAATTTGCGCCATTAATATGCAAGTATACCTTCCAATAGCCGAAGTCTCCGTGAGTATATTTTTGTTAATTGGCTTGGGAGGGATTGTTGGAATTCTCTCAGGACTTTTTGGCGTCGGAGGTGGCTTTTTAATGACGCCACTATTATTTTTTATAGGAATCCCACCAGCAATAGCAGTTGCAACAGAAGCAAACCAAATCGTTGCTTCTTCTTTTTCAGGCGCACTTGCCCATCTACGTAGGAAGACTGTTGACCTAAAAATGGGCTGGATTCTTGTTTCTGGAGGATTAATAGGTTCTGGTATAGGCGTACAAATATTTAAAGTCTTAAGAGATTTGGGGCAAGTAGAGCTCTTAGTAACATTGTGCTATGTATTTTTTCTCGGAATTATTGGCTCTCTAATGCTGTGGGAAAGTATCCGAGCATTAATTAGAAGTAATAATAATATTCGGCCTGTTAAAATAAAGAGGCATAATTGGGTCCATAGACTTCCTCTCAAAATAAGATTTAGAACATCTAACCTATATATAAGTTGTATACCTCCTTTTATTATTGGAGCATTGGTAGGTTTTTTGGCTGCTATAATGGGAGTTGGAGGAGGCTTTATATTAGTGCCTGTTATGATTTACATCATCGGTATGCCTACTAAAGTCGTAATTGGAACATCACTTTTTCAAATTATTTTTGTAACTGGGTTCACCACACTGTTACACTCTACACAAAACTATAGTGTAGATGCTCTTTTAGCCCTTATATTATTAATAGGAGGGGTTGTTGGCGCCCAGATAGGTACTCGGCTCGGAGTTTATTTAAAGGCAGAGCAGCTTAGAATTTTGTTGGCTATTTTAGTTTTGGCCGTTTGTATCAAGCTTGGTTTAGAGCTGTTAATCGAACCTACGGAACTTTTTTCTTTGCAAGAGATAACAAAATGAAGAAAATTTTGTTGCTTACATTTCTAGTTTTATTCATGGCCAGCAAGTTTATTTATGCCGAAGAAAATAACGATGCTCTTGTTTCAGATATAGAAGATAAAGTTGTAGAAATTACTTCAAACTTCAACGGCTCTGAACTCTTTATTTTTGGTTCACGTGAAATGAATGACAATATAACCGAAGGTATTAAGAGCGGTATAATAATAGAAGTCATTGCCACTGCAAAAACTAGAAAAATTAGAAAAAAAGAACGAAAATTTGGTATCTGGGTTAATGATGAAGAAAAAGTTTTAGAAGGAGTTCCAGACTTTTATTACATTAACAGCTCTGAAAATATTGAGGAACTATTATCAGAAGATGAAATAAATAATAACGACATTGGAATAATTAACCATCTAACAAAGAATAATAATGATGTAAATTCAGATTTTATTAATGCTTTGATTAGGATTAAGAAAAGAAAGAACCTATATCAATTTAAGGAGGGTGAATTAGAATTTAAGAATGATATCCTTTTTTCCACTAAAGTTACCTTACCTAATAATATTGGAGAAGGATTTTATGTAATTAAAACTCATCTTACAGATGGCACAAATGTTACAAGTGTAGATAAGCAGTTATTAGTAGTAAAAAAAATAGGTTTGGGAAACTTCCTATTTGAAATGGCTCACAAAACTCCATTAATTTACGGAATATTTTCAATACTAGTGGCTTTATTCGCAGGCTGGGCAGCTTCTGAGACCTTTAGAAGGCTTAGAGGATAATTCCATCTAATTACTTAATTCCAAAACATCTTCAAACGAGCGTAGACCTGTCCGCTGCGCGCATACCAGAACAGCCATATTTCCTGGCTTGTGCTGATTCTTTTGCATCTTAATGTGCGCATCTGGAATTTGATTCCAAGAGAAAACCTCCGACATGCAAGGATCTAGCCTTCTTTCTACCATGAGTTGGTTCGCCGCACTAGCCTGTAAAAGGTTTGCAAAATGGCTTCCTTGTACCCGCTTTTGGTTCATCCAAAGATAGCGGGCATCCAGTGTTAGGTTATATCCTGTAGTTCCAGCACAAATAACAACCATACCTCCTTTTTTCACTACAAAAACAGATATAGGAAAAGTTGACTCCCCAGGATGCTCAAATACAACGTCAACGTTCACTCCCTTCCCCGTCGTTTCCCAAATGGCTTTTCCAAAATTTCTTGCTTCCTTCATCCATACCTTATACTCATCTGAATTGACCTTAGGCATTTCACCCCAGCAATTAAAATCTTTTCGATTAATTACACCCTTTGCTCCTAGACCCAAAACGAAGTCTCTTTTATTCTCATCTGATATTACGGCTATAGCATTTGCACCTGCAGTATTAACTAACTGAATTGCAAAGGAGCCTAAGCCTCCCGATGCACCCCAAACTAAAACATTCTGCCCAGGACGCAATTCATGAGGAGAATGTCCAAAAAGCATTCGATATGCAGTAGCAAGAGTAAGAGTATAACAAGCACTCTCCTCCCAAGTTAAATGTTTTGGCCTTGGCATTAACTGCTGACTTTGAACTCTAGTAAATTGTGCGAATGATCCATCCGGTGTTTCATAACCCCAAATTCTTTGAGTAGGCGAGAACATGGGATCTCCACCATTACATTGTTCATCATCTCCATCATCTTGATTGCAATGCACGACAACTTCGTCACCAATCTTCCACCGGTTAACTTTTTCACCCACTGCCCAAACTATCCCTGAAGCATCAGAGCCAGCAACATGAAAATCAGACTTATGAATATCAAAAGGTGATACTGGTATACCTAACCCAGCCCAAATGCCATTATAGTTTACACCTGCTGCCATTACCAAAACTAATACTTCATTACTATCAATAACAGGTGTTTCAACAACTTCTATCTGAAAGCTTTTTTCAGGATCCCCATGTCGGTCTCTCCGAATTGCCCAAGCATACATTTTTTTTGGAATATGACCGAGAGGCGGAATCTCTCCTATTTCATACAAATCCTTCTTAGCATGATCTGTCGCGTTACTTTCCTGTTGTGTAATCATATTCAACAACTTACAAAAGGTGGGTTACTTATGAGCCTAATTCATAAAACTTGTTGCATTTTATTTGTGCTTCATCAAGTAATTAATTACCTTTAGAGGAGAATTAGTCAGGTTATATTTTCTAGACATTCTCCATAAGATAAATATAAGGATTTGTTAGGGTATTAGTATAAAAAAATGTCTAAAAATTCTGAGATAAAAGATACACCTTGGTTGTTCAGAACCTATGCTGGGCATTCATCTGCTGAAGAGTCAAATAATTTATTTCGAAATAATCTAGCAAAAGGGCAAACAGGGCTTTCAGTAGCTTTCGATTTGCCTACCCAAACCGGTTATGACAGTGATCACCCGCTAGCCAATGGAGAAGTAGGTAAGGTAGGTGTTCCAATCTGCCATCTTGGTGATATGCGGCGTTTATTTGACAAGATTCCAATTGAAAAAATGAACACTTCAATGACTATAAATGCAACTGCACCATGGTTGTTAGCATTGTATATTGCAATTGCGGAAGAACGTGAAATAGATATATCTGACCTTAAAGGTACCGTGCAAAATGATATAATAAAAGAATATTTAAGTCGTGGGACTTATATATTCCCACCCAAAGCAAGTATGAAATTAATAGGTGATGTAACAGAATATTGCCTTCTAAATATCCCAAAATGGAATCCCATTAATATTTGTTCTTACCATCTACAGGAAGCCGGCTGTACTCCCGAACAAGAATTAGCTTTTGCTCTTTCAACAGGAATTGCTGTCTTAGATCAAATAAAGGATCAAATACCAAACGAAGATTTTGAAACCGTTGTGGGAAGAATATCTTTCTTTGTTAATGCAGGAATTCGCTTTGTAACAGAGGTTTGCAAAATGCGAGCTTTTGCCGACCTGTGGGATGAAATTTGCAGAGATCGTTATAAAGTTAAAGATAAAAAAGCCAGACGTTTTCGATATGGTGTACAGGTAAATAGCCTTGGTCTTACAGAGCAACAACCTGAAAATAATGTTTTTCGAATTTTAATTGAGATGTTAGCCGTAACATTATCAAAAAATTCTCGAGCTAGGGCAATACAGTTGCCAGCCTGGAATGAAGCGATGGGACTGCCAAGACCTTGGGATCAACAATGGTCTCTACGTATGCAACAAATTTTAGCTTATGAAACAGATTTATTAGAGTTTGATGATATCTTTGACGGAAATAAAAATATTGATAAAAAGGTTAATGAACTAAAAAATGGCGCAAAGAAAACCATTGCTCAGATTGACAAGATGGGAGGAGCTCTCTCAGCCATTGAATTTATGAAAACAGAGCTCGTAAAGGCAAATACAGAACGTTTAAGATCTATTGAAAATGGCAATAAAACAATTGTAGGTGTCAATAAGTTTAAGGAGACTGATGCAAGTCCTTTAACCAATTCTACAAGTAATTTTTTATTTATTAACCCAGAGACTCAAAAAAAACAAATTAACATTTTGCAAAGTTGGAAAAAAAATCGAGATGAAAAAGAGGTCAAAACTGCCCTCAGCACCTTAGAAAAGGCTGCTAGAAAAGGGAAAAATATTATACGACCATCGATTGAAGCTGCGAAGGCCGGAGTTACAACAGGAGAATGGGGAAGTTTAATGAGGTCAATACACGGCGAATATAGAGCCCCCACAGGAATATCATCTGCCATTTCAAATAATACAACGGGGCTGGAAAGTATAAAGGAAGAGGTGGACAAAGTAAGTCGTAAATTGGGCCGCAGGCTTAAACTTATGATCGGTAAGCCTGGCCTTGACGGACATTCGAATGGGGCGGAACAAATAGCCGTAAGAGCAAGAGATTGTGGAATGGAGATTGTTTATGATGGTATAAGATTCGAGC
>Ga0115011_10000670_pt1 | contig 26893 bp, 55 predicted proteins | sample TroAtlMetagenome_2_FD_88705 | JGI IMG/M metagenome (GOLD analysis project Ga0115011, IMG submission 88705) | Marine eukaryotic phytoplankton communities from Atlantic Ocean - Tropical Atlantic ANT8 Metagenome | ecosystem: Environmental > Aquatic > Marine > Oceanic | place: Tropical Atlantic...
GCAATCACTAATAAGATACAACCTAAACTAAACCATAATGTTTTTTTAATATTAAATTTCATACTTCTCCTCGGTTATACAGGCAATTTGCCTGACTTCTCTACCTTTATCAAATTGACATTGGTACATTCTACTTGTATTTTTTCTTTTAATGCTTTTGAGATTAGACGACCAACCGATTCAACTTCTATACTATTCTCTTCACAATATAATATAATGGCGTCCATATATGTTATAGGTTTTTTATCCTTTACAACACCCTCAATTATTAAACTAAATTCTTTACTATTCATCTGTAATAATATATCATAAATTTCTATTATTGTAAAGTGTGGATTGATTCTGTTACGAGGTACAATCCACAAAACCCTAAACGGCCTAAGCCGCTAATGCAAAGTAATTATTGTTTGCGTTTAATTAGCATTTAAGGTTGCCACCTATTAATCTCGGACAAATTTCTCAATACCTGTCGATTCTAGCACACCCCCCATAAGCACACCTAAATGTGTTTATGGTGGAGGTGACCGGTACTGCCCCGGTGTCCAGTATATTTACCATATTTGTCGTCAACGACTAATTCCTATGTTGCTTTACCTGGTGTTGTTAAATCAAATGCTTTGTATAACATACAAGACTCATGTCCTGATGGTGATGTTATAACAGAGATTGATTGTTTCTCTTTTTCATTTAAATAATAAGACACCATATAAACTGGTCTTCCTTCTGGTCTAGCGCCTTCTCTTCCAACTGCAACAGTTGATAGTTCAAATTTATATTCTGTTAAATAATCTTGAATATCAGTAGTAGCACCACATATTACAGGTATATTTGACCAATGTAATTTAGGTTCTTGTTGCCAAGATTCAGCTAATGCTTGTGTTGAAAATAATAGACCCAATATTACTATGAGTTTTTTCATGGTTCCCTTTCCTACAGAGACCATTATGCCAGTTTGGCTTTTGTCTTCTCTTCGTAATATTTATAAAAATTTTGTATAGCCGACTCTAGTTTAGGTAGATATTCTGCTTTGTTCTTTATGAATACCCGACCTGCACCATCTTCGGATGCCATGATTATAACAATCTGGTCAATTGGTGTTCCGTATAACTCTTCATACATAATTGCATAAGCAGTTGTCTGTATGTAGTAGTTCTCATTCCACTCATCATTTCGTTCTTTGTTGGCTGTCTTGAAATCTATTACAGATAATTTACCATTGTATTCAGCAATACAATCAACCTGACCTGCAACAGTTAACTTCTTACTCCATAATACTGTTTCTAAACAATGTATGTTGTCTACCTGTGCTAGATAAGGTTTTAATAGAGCAAATAATCCTAATGGTAGGACATCCCTAGTGTGTGGTGTTCCGCCTTTAAGGTAATCTTCAACTAATGTATGTGTTGCCTTACCTCTACGAGCGGCTCGATTCATTTCCCATTTTGCGGCTTCTTCACCAATAGACTTACGCCATTTATCTAAACCTGGTTTTGGTATAGCACCTAAAACAGTTGTGATAGACGGAAACGCCTTACCATCAACTTCATAGAAACGCATACCATCTATTCGTTTGCCTTTTGGTCTTTCAAACTCTTTTAATTTTATAAAATTTGCCATTATATTGTTCCTTGTAAATAATTCAGTACCAATGATAAAGCAAATATAAATCCTGCAATACCACCAATTCCTAGTATATATTTCATAATCGTATTTTTCATATGTTCATTATAACCTTTTTCAACTCGTTTGGCAAGCCTCAAATGCCTTTTTCGGCATACATATCGTTCAAGTTATCTCTATCCGACTTAAACGGTTCTGCTTCTCAGCTAACCATTGACAAGGCTAATTCAGTAGTTTCATCTACTCGTCTTGTCCAACCTTTACCAAATGTATCAAAGGTACTTAATTTTTCATAATAACTTTGTCTTTCACTTTGATAGTCTTTAATACACTTCTCAACACCATTGGCGTCAACATATTCTCTTAATTTTGCTAAAGTATTTGGTCCAATACCACCATCTGCAACTGTACCTATCATTGTTTGTAGATACTTAGCCGCTCTGCCTGGTCCTGCATTTACACCAAAATCAAAAACGCAAAGGTCTAAACCATTTGGTAGTTCATCACCTTTCATTTTATCCCAATATCCTTTTTTGTATATTGGTGCCACATCTTCAACTGTTAATTCTTTCATATCTTTTGTGCCACCATGTTCTTCATATACTCTTTTGGTAACACCTAGGTTAGTTTCACCACCTGGGTCTTTAGGGTGATTCACATAACCACCTTCATGGTGTAAAATTGTTTCTAAACATTTATCATAATTTGCTTTCATTTTATCCTCTCGTTAGTTTCATTAACTTTTCTATTTGTGCCTTAATAATAGGACCTCTATTAGGCCAATGTATATAAGGCTCATCACTCTTCATCAAATTATAAAGAAATGGTAATACTAATTTTTCTATCTCTTTTAAATTTGCTTTAACTGATTCATCATTTATCTCTTTTGTAATAGTATCTTTCTCTGCTACAATCTGCATTATCTCGTTCATCATAGACTTGATACTACCAACATCATTTTTTACTTTTGCAATCTCTAAACCATTCTTCTCAACAGCAGACATATCAACATCTACCTTTGTTGGTTCAGATTTAGGTATCTCACTAACAGGCGTCATACCCCAATCGTCTGTGGTATCAAACCCACGCATATAATCTGGTATATCTTTTGCCATTACTTGCCTCTTCTCTTTCGGTGTTTTTGTATCACTTGTTCAGTTTTAATTTCTTTAATTGATTTCTTTTTATGTCTTTGTGCTAACGGACTAGTTGGATGAGCGTCAGCAATTCTCTGTAAATTATCGTTCCAACCACCATCATTTTTGTGTGTGATACCTTGAACACCACCTACAATATTTATGCTTGTAAGTTTCTGCTGTATGTGTTTATTCTTTTTTAAATACTTCTCCATTTCAGCAATTGACATCATATCGTCAAACACTTCACCTGTTTTTGTATTTTCAAAAGTATATATTGGCATTACTGTTTAAATGGGTCTTTCTTTACAAAATGTTTATTGATAGTTTCTATTCTTTCATCACATTCAGAAATACCTTTTAATTCTTTTTCTATAGTTCCTAATGTATCAGAATGCTCAGCAACTCCCATAGGGTTTTGCAACAACACCTCAACATTAACTTTATGTTTCTCAATCTTTCCCTCAGCATTTTTTAATAATGCCTCAATTATTTTCTCACGCATGGTTATTTACTCCTTCTATATACCAATCTGGTGCCAATCTTGGTAATTTCCAAGTAGCAATATCTTTTTTAACTTCTATATAATATTTTCTATAAGAAGCTACCACATCACCATCTACTTTACATTCATCAGGCATAGCAGGTGTTGGTAATGTACCTATCTTATTTAGTGGTGCATTATCTGGTGGATTTTTCAGAAATTCATTTAGTCTATCAAATGACTTATGATTTTTTGTTTTGTTATATCTTAATTTGTACTCATCATTTAAAGCAACAAAATGTAAATATAACCATCTATAATTATATACTGACTCTCTAACCCATATAGCACTAGGATGGTTTTTATGAGTTGACTTGTATAAAACCTTATCAATGTTTTCAAATATATTACATGATACATCTAATTCTCTATGAGCAGTACATAGTAATTGAGCAGACTCTAATATCATTTTAACAACATGTTTATCACACATCATCTTTGCTGATTCTTTAGGGTCTTCATGTAAACAAAATATATTCATTTAGTTTAACCTCTTGTTAATTTTACCATACAATTTGCATAATTTATTTAATACTTTCATCCAGTATTCTTTAGCCCATTCGGTAGTTGAATTGCTATATGCTAAATTTGCATTTTTAATTCTTTTATTTTTTAGTTCTTCACTTATCATATTCTTATCCTATCACTTTCCTCTGATATTGTCAAGCCAGGCTTTGTGTGATATACAATGTTTTTTCCAATAATCCATAGTGGTTTTATAGTCATTGACATTTTTAATAGCTCTTTCTTTATGTTTATCTGACATATTATTCCATATATTGGTCAATTTATCTTTATTTAATAAATTTAAACCATACATTATACTAATAAAATTCGCCTCATAAAATAATAGATATTGTGTAGATTCAAAATCCTCTCTAATAGGTAATCTATCTTTCCACAAATCTAACTTATGTTGTAAACTAGGTGGTATAGGTAAGTTTTTTAAATTAGACCAAAATTCTGTATCGTTCTTTTTAACTTGATAGTGTAATATTACAAAGTCCCTTAAATTCTCTATGACCATGGCCATCTTATCATTAAATTGTTTTATTTGTAAATCGTTAGCACAATCATAATAATTCATAAACATAAATGCTTGTGTAATTGTACTACCAATAGATGTCGCCTCTAATGGTTCTATAAAATTACTGCTAAGACCTACAGCCATACAATTCTTTACCCAAAATTTATCTAAACTACCAGCACTAAACTTTATATTCTTAAATATAAATTCAATTTTATGACCTAGATATTCTTCAGCCTCTTTTTGTGCCTCTTCAGCATTGATGTAATTATTATCAAAAACATAACCATTACCCCAACGACCATAGACAGGTGTATTCCACATCCAACCATATTTCATTGCTGTAGATGAAGTATATAATGGGTACTCATCTGTATCGTCTGAAGGAAAGGCAATCGCCTCATTTACTGGTAAATATTTATCATAAGAATTCCACTTGACACCTAATTTACCAATCAATACTTTTTTAAAACCTGAGCTGTCTATATAAAAATCTGACTTGTATTCATTATTACCTGTTATATAATCTATACCATTATCATTTGTTTTTACATCTGTTATATCATCTGTAAATACATTTATATTTCGTTCTTTACATTTTTTTTCTAGGTAATCTCTTAATTTAAGAGCATTGAAATGATATTGGTTTGAACATGTTTGATTTGTATTAGGTACTTTTGCATTAGCTATCAGGTCATCTGTAGTATTGATTTGACTTTTATCATTTATATAACTATGAATATATGAACCAGATAATTGGCCTATATTACTACTCTCATAAAATCTATTATCTACATTATGAATATAATCTTTATCTGTCCAATTTATATACTTGATACCTAATTTTACAGTTGCGTCTGTTTCTCTAATAACCTCGTTAGAGTCTAAACCACAAAATTCTACAAAATAAGACCACTCTTCGTTTGAGCCTTCACCTACACCAATAACACCTATCTTATCTGATTTTACTACAACTATTTCTTTTTTAGGAAATCTTGTTTTTAAAATTAGAGCAGTTGCTAAACCAGCAGTACCACCACCTAATATTAATATATCACTATTCTTTCTTAACATCTAGGTCGTTCCACTCCATAATTTGGTCAAGTTTAATTCTTATTTCATCTGGATCCAGACCTAACTTCTTCATTTCCTCTGTACCCATTTGTCTAAAAAATTGTTCATAATCTCTATTTTTCAGTTCTCTCTTGCCTAGTTTTCTAAAAAAGTCTTTATAAATTTTTTCTCTATCTCTGACTCTTTTCGCTCTAACTTTTGCGTTAGTAGCCTCTTTTTGGTAATCTTTTTGGATTTTGTTTGCTTTCTCTTCTTTTTCAACTCTTCTACTCCTCAATGATATATTAGCCGCTATCAATAATAATACTGCCAAGGGGTCAAATACAAATATCAATACTATAATTACCCACCTAACAGCCTTGTCAAAATAATCTTTTGCTTGTTCACCATATATTAATTCTGCAATATATTTAATTGGTCCAACTTCAGCCTCTATCCTATCTTGTTCTAATTCTAATACAGCCTTTTTATCTGTTAATTCTGCAATCTTATCACTCGCATTATTGATTGCTAATTGTAATGCTTCTCGTTCTTCTTTTTGTTTTTCTCGTTCTTTCAGACCTCTGGTAACATATTCTAAATCAATATATTTCTCTAGTGTCTTGTCTAATAAAGTTAATGTATTTTGAGACCTATCTATAATAGTTTGTTCTTGAACAATTTGTTTATCAATTAATTCTATTTTTATATTATTTGATGAAGTTGGTTTTACTTGGTCTAGGTGTGCCTTTGATAAGAAACCAAAGATACCCATAGATGTTATAAAAATTAAAACTATAACGGCCATTGTTAGATAGGCCTTTATAGTTTTTGGTACTAATTTATTCTGCCAATTATTATACAACCATGAGGCGGCTACTAATTTACCAACCTCTAAAGCACTACCCATAGCAATAATAGGTACTACAGCGCCTGCGAATAAAGTGGATAGTCCTACAATAGAATAGCCAGCGGCTATAATAGATATAGAAATAGCACTTATGAAAGTTATCAATATTGTAAACAATTAATTCTCCTTCGGAATATTATAATCTGTTCTTAATTTTTTAATAATTCTTCTAATCTTATCAAAATAGTGTTCATCTGTAGCATAAGCGTCAAGTGTTACCAACAATTGGAAAGGGTCATTAATATCCTTTTCATGTTTTAACACTCTATAATCCTCAAAAGCAGTTCCATTATTTAGTATATCTATATAGTGTTGTACCGAATCACATTCATGTTCATAAACTTTAACACCCCACTTTTTAGGTTTATTTGAAGGCAACATATGTGGTTCCCTTAAATCGTATGTACGAATACCAAATAAGTTTCTGCCTTCTAAAGCAAATCTACTATTACCCCAACCCGACTCTAGAGCCGCCTGTGCTACTAATAGTTCCATATTTACAGGATAAATGTCTGTTGTTGTGTTGTAAATGTAATAGACGCATTGAGCAACACTATTAATAAATGTTTGATTGTTTTCTCTCTCAAAATCTGGTCTAACCCATTCTTTATTAAGTTCTTCTAATACTTGTACAATTTCCTCTGTTTCTTTCTCAACAGCAGCCGCTTTTGCATTTTTATATTCATTATTTACAAGGAAACCAAAAGCAACTATCATACAAAATATAAGTGTATAAAATACACTTTTTATTTTAGCTTTAGTCATTAAAGATATACTCATTAAGCCCTCCTGACTATGATATAGTCATAACTTGATAATGATTCTGGCAAATTCTCACCATATTCCGACCAAGTACCTATCTCAATGTTTTTATTTTTCCTCTGAAAAAACTGTAGTTTACCAGTTTTCATATAGGTTGCCATTTTTTTAAATATCTTTTCAGATTGTTTCTCTGTAAAATTGTTGGCAACATCTTCAGCCCAATTTCCAGTATAGTATGTAATTGATTTCTCATTACCATCTATAAAACTTTCTATTTTTTTGGGGACACCATTAATTACGGTTTTTAAATAATGGTCCAGTTCTTTTGACTTTCTTCTCACCTGTTTCATTGTATAATACCTCTCTCATTGTTTTGATTAAAGTTGTAGTCCGAGTTGACTTAATTTTGCCCTATAACTGTAAAATACAGCGTTATGATTTCCTGTATCACCTAAATTGGACATCTGATATAGGTGTACGCATTCATGGGCTAATGTGTCCACAAATTCTTTTTTTGTATGGTAATAAGGTAACATTTCAAGTACATATTGTCTAGTACCTTTTCTCTTTTGTTCAAGTATTACTACTTGACCCCATACTTTAATTCTATCTCTAATTGGTTTGATTTGTATATCGTTGAAAGGAGTAAGTCTGCCATCAAAAACAACCTGATTCAAATAATTGAACCATATGGCAATGTCTTTGTAAGTTGTTTTGTACTTGCGTCTTGAAGGAAGTATTTCCTCTTTAACAAGTTTTTTAACTTTCCGTTTTGTCTTCCAGTTGGCCGCCATTTATCTCCCTTATGAGCACTCTTTATCAGCAATCTTCGTGTCTTTTAATAAACTACACTTATATTTGCTGTCTGCTTGTAATCTTAATTCAGCGGCTATACTCTCTAATATATTTGGCAAATGTTTTTCCAAAACACTTGACATTTCCAAGGCAAAATTATATGCTAACTTATGCATTTCTGCCTCTAGTACCGAAGTATCTACACCGTTACCACTTATATTCTCTTTGATAACATGTGCTACAACAGCCGTGTTATAATCATCTGCTTTTACCGTATTTGCAAAGGCATTTAGACCTAACCAAACCAGCGTAAAAATTATCAACAACTTTTTCATAATATATATTTCCTTTCAATATTTATAATACACGACCATAATACACTAAAAAGTAGTATCAGGCAAGCACTATTTTTATTAAAAATGTATAAAAAAGCGTTATTTTATGCGAGGATATAGGCTGCGTCATTTCTGCAACACGCAAATGTACTGGTTTTGTACTGGTTCCTATACTGGATAAGATGGTTGCTTCTCTGGTTTATAAAATTCGTTGTTCCACCCAAAGGCTTCTCTAACAACTGATTCGGTTAAACCTTTATACATTTTATTTAAAGATTTGTTCTTCATACCCAATAATACCTTAGCCTCATCTTGGTGTAGACCTTCCAACATCTGAATAAACATAGTTTCTTTCTGTGTCTTCGTAGTTGCTGAATCAGCCCCCTTAACAAAATGCCATAGTCTTTTAGCTTCGTTTCTTAATAGACCATGTTCAGTACCTATTGGTGACTCATTTTTAATATATGGTGGGTTACCCTCTGGTAAATCCCATATAATATTAGGGTCAAAAGCGCCTTTTAATACTTGTTTCAAAGGTGCATTTTCGTATGCTCTTAATACTTCAATCTTTTTTGGTTTATCTTTTGCGTTGTTAACCTTTGTCAATACTTCCGACATCAATACAACTCCTTCACCTACACCTGAAGTGTTGGCTGTAGCCTGCATTTGTTTCGGACTCATTAGATTTGGGTTTCGTGGTTTTTCATCTGCCATAATTTCTCCTTTTCACTATCATGTCTTCTTCTATTTATATATTAAATTGGCCTACGGTGCCATTTTCTTTTGATACTTCACCATACTCACCTCTCAAAATAGTATCAAATGCTATTGATATTCTTGGTTTTTCTACTCTATCTATATCTACAAAATGATACAGATAAGACGGAAAAAACACTACACTATCCTCGTATGGTGTATGTTGTAATAATGTTGTGTTGTACTCATTATATTCACTAACAATTGGTAAAAATGGTAATGAGTAAGGTCTTAATAATTTTAAAGGTGCTCCATATTCTAAAAATAAAACACCACTCATAAAAACATTTTGATGATTATGAGGTGTATGGTTTTTTGTAATAGAGTTTAACCACATAGATACAACATCTACAGTATAACCTGGTTTAACTTTAAAATATTCAATTGCTATTTTTAAAACTGATTGTTTAATTGATACTTCTAAAGTTTTAAAATAATCTTCTTTCTGTAAATCTATTGTTTGGCCACCATCAGGTTTATAAAATTTTGTATTTCTAATATCCAATGTTTTGGACATGCCTTTATATTCATCTGTAAACATAGGTACTGAAAAATGACCAGACTCTTTAAGCATTGTTCCACCTATCATATTTTTCTCTATCAACCATAATAGTATTAAATGCTATTACTATTCTATCTTGGTCTGTTAAATTTGGTTTTACATAATGATATTGATATGACGGAAACATCACTAATAAACCAGCTCTAGGTGGTATAGTATAACCACCTGAATTCAAATTATTATATTCTTTTACTGTATGTCCATTAAAATGGTAATTTTGATTAATGCCTGGATGTGTAAAACATAAGTCGCCGGACTCTTTATTACATTGTAGATAAAACACGCCTGAAAATATAGCACCTGGATGATTGTGTGGTGTATTGAAACCACCTTTAGGATTAATATTAAACCATATATTTGATATTAAATGTTCTTGATTGTCTTGTAATTTAAATATTTTATGCCACTTATCAATCTCTTTAAATGCAACCTCTTTAAACTCATCTAATACCGGTGTATCTTTTAAATCTGGACTCTGCCATGCATTAGCAGTTGAGTTTTCAAGTGATTTAACTCCGTTTTTCTTTTGTTGATAAGCATAATCAATTAAAGGTGGTATATTGACATCAATATCCACTTCTTTAATCAAAGTACCAAACCACAAATTCTCGGTCATACTTTTATATGTCTGTTCTGACAATATGTTTTCTCAATGCTCTTACTAATTCTTCCAGTTTATCTATAATAGATATTAAACTAGGGTCAGTAATAAATTTTTGGTGTTCTTTTAATTTGTCGTATTCTTTTATTGAAATCTGTACCATAGGAGAAAAATCTCTAGTGCCTTCGTTCTCCATTGTTGCGTCTAAACCTCTTTGCTTGTCATCTGAATCTGTCATAAAAACCTTTTGGTTAACCTAAATTGAAAAGGGCGACATGAAGCCGCCCTTCCCTCGCATTTAATTATGCTGAGTAAGCTACTTGCTTACCGAATACAGCATTGATACCAGCAGCTATAATAGCTTTTGATGGTGTACCAACTCTGTATGAAACGCCTTTAGAACCACGATTTTCATAAATCATCATTCCTTCGTTTCTTAATTTACCAACCATTGCAGCTGGTGATTTAAGGTCGTAAGTGTTTCTTAATTGTTTCCAAGAAACATCAGAACCTTTAGCAAAAAGATTTCTCACTTTTGCTGTTTTAGATAGTTTAGCATTTGCCATAACTTCATCTCCTTCTTTATTTGTGTTAAAAAAATTAAACATATGTGTTTACTTTTCCTTTCTTTGAGTTTAATGTACTCCTACAATTGCTTGGCAAAGCGTATTTTAATAGTTTGTCAAGCGAATTCATTAATCTTTCTTCAAGTCTGAAGTGTCGCCACTTCCTAAAGTTTTCCAAAATTTGTCCATTGCTTTTAATTCTGTTTTAGGTCCTTTAACACAACCTATCAACAAAGCAACCAATAATATCATTATACTACTTCTTACCATTTCCATTCGGGTCATCTAAATTAAAATCTGGCGAAAATTGTACATCACCCATATCTGCCAAATCTTTTATTTCATCTGATACTTCTTTTGAAATAGGTTTATGTACTTTGTGTTTAGTATTTAAAAATACATTATAATTTAATTGAGCAGTTTTATTCTTACCTTGCACATTAAGTTTTACCATTTTATCTGATAACATTTGTGCTGGATGTGGTTTATTAAAATCTCTGTAAATAAGGCCTCTTATACAATCAATAACCAAGGCTAAATCGCCTGTAAATGTAAACTTATTAGTTCTAATACCCATATTCACAAATTTATCTAATAATGTATAAGCAATATCATCAACATTGCCCTCTACGAATTCTTTAGTTTGTTCCTCAACAATTTTTTGATGTAATTTTTCATTATGTTTAGGTTTTCCAGCAGTATCTTTATGTTTGATTTTATTAAGTGGAAACAATATAATGTTATCTTTTTTATCATCATTCACTTATAATCTCTCCCTTGTAATTAACTTTACCTTTATCAGCAAAGTATTCTACCAACTGGTTATAGCCACCAATTAAATCACCATTTATTTTAATTTGAGGCATAGTTCTAACATTTTTACCAATGTCTTTTATCATTGCCTGTGGACTTTCAAATTCTTCTAACTTCTTCTCTTCGTAATCAAGGCCAACTTTTTTTATTAAAGCTTTGGCCTTGGTACAATAGACGCAATTGTTTTTGCTATAAACTATTATCGTCATAATCCTTACGAGTCATCTGACTTGTTATTTTTTAGGTCTTCCCATGCCTTTTTAGACGCCTCATTTAAGTTATATGCGTCAACAGCTTGTTCAATAGTGTAATTAAACATCTTATTGTACTCACCTAATGGCAATCTTAATCCAACCCAAACTCTGTAATAACCATGTTTAGTTAAGGTAACATCTTGAGCAAATATCTCATAACCCCTTACAGGCGTATCTGATATAATATTTACCAATACTGTTTCAACCTCTGTAACCACAGTTTTTACTTCTGTTTTACCAAGTTCAGTTATAAACTGCTTAGATTCTTTATTCATTTCACCTCTGATAATGTCTGCTAATTCTGATTTAGCCAACATTTTACCTTTTTCAATTGCTAATTGAAGGTCAGGAGAAACGGCAGTTGCCACGCCAAATATACATTGCTTTTCTTTTTCTTTACCAAATCTTTTTATATCGCAAGCTTTAGTTTCAGAAAAATCAGCCATATACCAAGCAGGCACTTTGTTTACAACATCACCTTTTTCGGATTTAATTTTATAGGTACTGTTCATACTTGAACACGCTGATAATCCAGCAATGGCCAATATGGCACCTATCATTTTCAGTTTATTTTTCATCATATTTTATCACTCTCCTTCATACTATAAACTAAATCTTGTAAAAAGTCAAGCGTGGATTGTACATATCCTAATGCGTCCTCACTTGATACCTCATATACAATAACTAGTACGAGAGCTAAAATAACTAGATTTCTAATCATCTAATTAACCTCCCATTCACCATCTTTTGTTAAACAAACTTTGCCTGGTGTCTTGAACATATGTTTGTTCCTGCTGTAATAACGGCAGTATTCAGGAGTGTTAATATCCCGATAGTAAAATTGAGCAAATAAATCCCAATAACCTGGGGTATCAATGCCTTTCTTACCATCAGCACACTCCAAAATTTCTCTTTTTGTAATATTATCGCCTTCTTGTATAATTTCAATTTTAACATAACAATACTGACCATTAACTTCATCTGGTTCAATTGTCTTTATTTTTGTGTGTAATACTTTCTCACCTGCGACAGCAATACTTGATATTAATAATACTGCTATTAATACAAGTGTCCATGTGAGATAATTTCTCATTCTATTATTTGGATCCATCACGACTCTTCAATTCTTTAATACTCTGCTTGGTATTATATATGTCTTCTTCTAAATTGTCAATGGTGGCTTGATTCGTTGAATATTCAAGTTCCTCTTGCTTTTCCTTGACTTCAATCTCTAGTTGTTCTATTTTTGTTCTATTATCCATTAGGTTTCTCTATCCATCTTCCATCTGGTAGTTGACATGCCGTACCAAATACTACTTCTCTATTAACGCCTCCAATACCCAACAACGGCCAACTATTGGTAATATCTATTGTTGCGTCATAATCTTTACATTTAAATGGCCCCTCAAGGTATGATTTTGTTATATGAATTATACCAGAGTTACCTGTTTTCTGATTATACCAATTTGTATAACTAGAATCTCCTGGACTTGTATTCAAATGGTCTACAAATACAGCATTGTGTACATCATAATCGGAATTGTACATCAATTCAGCACCTGCAAAAGCACCAACAACGGCACATGCACCGGTAACATATGGGTCATTAACACCTATTGCTACACAACCTGCAACACTTGACGCACTTCCCGATACGGCGCCTATATGCGACCTATTTACCGAGCTGCAATTGGTCAGGAACACCAATGATAGTCCTAATAATAGTACCGATTGGATTAAATTTCTTCTCATCTTCTCCCTTTTTGTTTGTTATTGCACAACTTGTCGTCATGGTTAATACCAGAATAGTCATAATTAACTTTCTTATGTGTTTCTTTACCACTTTCATCTTTAAATAATTCATATGAGTTTTTTCCATCATAATAATAACCAACTAATTCTTTTTTACTTTTCTTCTTTGCCATATTCATTTGTATCCTTAGCTACTAATAAACAATCTGCTTGTATAGTTTCAATTAAATGTTTCACTTTGTAATCACGCTCAGGTGTCTTCGGGGTATTATACTTAACTTCCCGAAGCACATCTGAAGTTTTTTTTATGCTATCAATTTTGTCGCAAAACTGACTAATCTTGTGTAGCATTACCTGTTACCTTTTTGAATAAGTCAGCAATAGATTTCTTGGTATTTGCTAATTGCACTTTACCATCTTCCCAACTTTTCTTTTGGTATTCAACTGTTTTAGTTTTCTGTTCTAACAACCAATTTGAAACTGGATTTGCTTTTGCAATACCAGTAATTAGCATGAACACTAAAGCAACGATTGATACACTTATTATATCTTTGACTTTCATCACTATACACTCTCCGTTTCCATTGTTTCTATTTCGGTCTCAGCCATTTTTTCAGCAAATGTTTTACCAAATACTTTCATATAAAAATGGTCTCTAGGATTAGGGGCTGACCACGCCTCTAATAGGTTTTTAAAGTTAATGTCTAGGCCATCATAATATTCTGGATGTTGTTCTTTCAACTCCATATGGTCTCTACAAAACTTAATACGGTTCTCGTATCTTCTCTTCTTTGGAAGTTTTTCGTCTTTTTTTGTTGCGTCTGCAAATTCTATAAACAGATTTTCTTTGTTGTAAATAAATGACATAAATCCTTTCTCAATTAGTTCATTGTCTATATCTTAAAGGAACCGCCTTAAAATGGCAAGCCCTCTAAAAACCTTGATTTTACTCGCTTTTCTCTCCAGGAAAGCTGCCAGGATGCGCCAGGATTGGTGAATCAGAGTCGTTTGATACTACCATACCCCCCTCTGGAGGCGTTAATTGTATGTTCTCGCCTGCTATCTGATGTAGTTCTCCTTTAAGAGATTCTTCGTTTGCCCACTTTTCAAACTCATCCACTTTCTTCTGGTCAGCCTCAATTATATCATTACATTTTTCAGCAATCTCATAACGAGGTCTACCATCTTCAACCATCTTTTTGATGGTTTTTAATTCGTCTATCTTTGTTAAAATATCAATCACTTTCTATCCTCCGAATCCATTAATAGTACAATGTAGTGTACTGCTTTAAGTAGGTCTTTTCTATTCCTACCATTCTTCTTACCAAACCTTGCAATATATTTAATTGCATTTGCTTGACAGAAATCTTTATCAATTCCTACATCACGCAACAGGTCTTGTACCTGTGTACCATTCTTAATGGTTGCATAATGTTGACCATATGTACTTTTAATATAGTCGCCTATTTCTTTTAGTATCTTATCTTCATTATATTTCATCATATATTTCCTTAATTAATTGTTGGTTTTTTAAATTCTCTTATATCATCTTTACTGTTATATACTGTATCCATAATCGCCTGGTATTCACCAGCTGGCATACTAGTTTTCATAATCTTTAATGTTTGTCCTAAAATTGTCATTAATACCATGGTAGGGTCACCATACTCTATCATTTGTTCAATTGTCCAATCATGGAAATCATTACAAACTTGTTGTTGTTTTTCGTCTTTTTTATTTGACACTTCTTTTATTACTTTCTTGATTGTTTACAAATACTCTAATTAATCTTGATACATCCACCTCTTCGGTTTTTAATGACTTTGGATGTTTAAAACTTACTTTACAATCATTTACTTTTGCATAAGTTTTATTCTTATCATCTATAACAATAGCGTCATCTGTATTTTTACGCCAATCGTGTGAGCTATATTCTACCATTGTAATATATTCCCCATTAAAATTAATATTATCATACTAGGCACCACTATACTTAATGGCCAAAACTCTAGTAAATCTTTCCAACCCATTTTCTCTTGTTTCTTTTGTTTCATAATATCTCTTTTTATTTCCATAACTAAATCATGCATTGGCTCACCTTTTTGAAAACTAGGAAACCCCAAATCTCTTTGAAGTGTCACCGTACTATATGCATTTTGTATAGTTTTCTTTTTTAGTTCAACCATTACTTTTTTCATTATTTACCTAATTTACTTTCGTTTTCAAGATTTAATGAAACATCAATATCTGATTCTTCTTTGGTGCCATAAACAATTTTTTCTAAATCGCCCATTGGATCCATTTCTTGTTGTTTTTTTAAATCTAATCCAACTTTAATTGCATTAGCAACTGCCTGCCCTTGAATATCGTCTGCCGATATAATTTCACCTTTTTCATTAATTACATCATTTTCTGAAGCATAAGTGTTTAATTCAACATCACCATTTTCAATAGCGTTTTCTAATCCATCATAATCGTCATAACAAACTTTACCTATAAATTCAGCATTTTCGCAATCTGTATAGTTGGCGTCTACCATATATGTTTCAACACCATTATTTTCATCTGTTAACTTTCTACCAATCTCTGAATGGTTAAGACCACCGTTATCTGAAAGCAATTTATCTGCTTCATCTTTATCTTTTGCTAATACATCTTGTTCAACAACAAGTGTATAGTAAGTTTTTTTTCTGTATAGGTTTTTACCTAAATCATCTTTATTAATATATACTTCGGTTATATTACTCATTACTGTAAACCTCCCATTTTATTTGACTTCTTGTAATAATCTTCTTTAGCTGTAAATAAAACTTCATCAACATTGTGTTCATCAATACCTGTTAATGACAGGCCTTCTACATTTGATAATTTATTTACTGCGTCATCATATTTTATTTCGTTCTTAACATATTGGTCTATGATTTTATCTGATTGTTTTTCAGCTTCGTCCCAATAGTAGTTTTTAGTTTTACTCATTAGTTTAGTCCTTTCATATAAGTGTTTCTTTTATTTAAATTCTTGTAAGTGTATTGATTAGTAAGGTCTGGTTCAAAATCATATTTAAAAAATTGTCTACCATTTACTAATTGGCCATAATCATTAAATAATGAATTATCATTACCAACGGTATCTGTACCAAATTCATCTGCATATGTGATATAATATTCATCACCTGTAATAATTTCAACTTTAGAGTTACCAGTTGCATTAGCAGCTTTCTCTGTATAGTTCTTATCACAAAAAGCTTTTACTTTTGCTTTAAATTCTGAATTGTTTAATTTGTTAAGAAATTTTAATGGTACATTTCTGAATATAGTATTGTAGATATAGAAAAACTGGTCGTATCTATCGTCTGTATCTTGGTATTCTATTGCATAAACAAGATTAAATGTACCGTTTTTAGTTAATTTCATAGTGTTTTTCTTCATAATATACATATATAATACACTAGTTCCACTATAAAAGCAAGCGTTTTTTTGCTTTTTTTTCGCTTTTTTTACACTTTTTTTTGAGACCTGGTCTCAATACTATGGCTGCGTCAAACCGGCACAGCTATTTCCAAGCGTTTTTTACCCATTCCTGCTCGGATTCGTGTGGATTTGGTTGTCCATGGAAGACGGTTACCAACGATTCGCCATTGTGTTCATAGGTCATATCGTTTCTAGCGTATCTATTACCTTTACGGTCATACCACTTATATGATTGTGTCCATGAATCAGGAAATGAAGCACATCCAGGAGTTCCTTTAATAAAATCGGAAATGAGGTTTTGGTCACCAGGAAACCGTCTTAATAGAGTAGGTCTATCTTTAATAAATTTTTCCCATAGACGGTCATGCAATTTTTCATTCTTAAATTTCATAATACTAGAATTGAAAACACCACTTTGAGGATTAAAGTCGTTCATACCAACAAAATCTGCCTCTGGTTGAAACTCAGCAAAGCAGTTGATATTATCTGTAATCACCACATCTAGGTCCATGTATAGAGTTGTACCTGATAATGGTGTTTTGGGGTGGAATAATTGCATTTTGTTCCACCAGCCTTCTAAATCATTTTCTGGAAACTTTTCTATAATAATATCACCTTCAACCAACTTATGTAATTTAACATGGTCAGTAAATACATAAAACTTATGGTCTATGGTTAAATGTCTTTTAACCATATTGTAGAGATTTTGAACATACTCTACTTTATATTTGTTTCCATAATATACACACGCAAAATTCATCCAATTAACCAATTATAAACTGCCCTCATACTCATAAGTAAATACATTAATTCCATTAACGCTCTTGGCCAATCTCTATCTTTTAAACCAAAATATACCCACATGAAACAAGCTATAACACTAAAAGTCCAACCAACCCATTGTGTTGCTATGTTTGCACTTGACAATATGGTAACACTAATAAGGGCTAAAGCAAACCCTATCCATCTAGCGCCTTTCAAATCTCTATAGTATCTAATTTTCATTGTCTTGTCTTTTAAGATTTTCATAAGCTGTACCATTGCTTATCTCCTCTATAGTAAATTGATTATCTGCAACCATTCTCAACCATTCGGTCATTGTCTTCCTACCTGGTCTCATAGGTTTTTCTATCTTACTAATATCTCTACTAGTTACAAAACTAGCAATGTTTCTTTGGTGCGTTATCGCTGGTACCATATTCATTACTGCGTCTATAGCTGATAATGACATATTGGTAACCAAACAATGGGCACCTTTCAGGTCTTCTTTAATATCTGTTTGCCACCATTCATTTCCAGGCCGTGGCTTATTTCTAAACTTTATAGGTCTATTGGTGTATTTATTAATTTCTCCGGTAACTTGTTTAATCCATTCTTCTTGACTCATGCCATTAATATGATAAGTTACCATAGGAGAAGATGGACATAATAATATATGTTTTGTTTCACCTGTATCCCAACCTTTAAATTCTACATCTATACCTTGGTGTTCAAGTTTTGATAATCTAATACCATCACCAACTTTACATCTTATTGTGTGTATATTACCTTTACATATTCTAAAATATGTTTTATCATAATCATGTATTTTTGGTTCAGGATATCTTGTTATTTGTTGTGTTAAATAACCAACATCTACATACCACCACTCTTCTTTATTTTCAATGCACTTATTAATTTCTTTTACATTATTACCTGCTAAACCCCAAAAGAAATGGATAGGTTTATCAGTATAATCAAGCCAACCTAATTCTAAAGCAGGCCAAATTTGATGTGATAAACATTTGTCCCAAGGAATCTTATGTGTTATAATCATTTTACTTTCGCCCAAGCTGTTCCATTTTGTATTTCTGTCATTGTAAACTGATTAGCTAATAATGTATCAATCCATTCTTGTCTATCACCACAATATAAAGGGTCTTTTATTTGACTTAAATCTGTTAATGATACAGGCGCCCCCATTGATATATCTCCACAAAAACTAGGTACACCACTTATAATTGCGTCTATACAAACAGCTGATTGATAAGATACAACACAATAAGCGTTATCAATATCTTTTTGTAAAGGAGTTTTATCTTCTTTAGTTCTAACTTTAATTTCTTTTCTTGTAAATCTTTTTATTTCTTTTAATGTGTCTTTTAACCAATTTGGTTTATTGAAATATTTTGTGATATGGTCTGATGGTGGACATACTAGTATATAATCGCCTTCATATTTCCAAGGTTTTAAATGTACATGTGGTCTATACTTTTCTATTCTTTCGTAATCTGACTTCTTTAATTTTTGTATCTCCCTTACATGATACCAATTCTTTGTTAATCTATAAATTTTTTCACCAAGTAATTTAGAAGGAGCATGTTTATTACCAAACATATAAGCATGGTCAAAATAATACCAATCTTTTACTTCACTAATTAAATCTGCTGTTCCTCTTAATATACCAAATACTACAATTGGATTTGTATAATCTTCTTTCCAACCAACCCATTGTGTCTTTTCATATTGACCTACTTCTTTTAATTTTTTATATAACACTCCACCAACTTCACAATTAACCAATGCTCTTACTGGTGGGTCGGTTACTTCTCTTGTTTCAAATCCATTTAACATTAACTGCACTCTTCTAAATTTATAAACCAATCTTTTGCATAATCACATTTAGCATAGTCTTCAAACCAGGGGCCACCTTTTGTATAATGAACATTACATACATCAGGTTTATGGTCATACTCACCTACTAACCAATTCCATTCTAAAGGCAAATCTCCGATAAGGTGGTCGCCTTCCAACCACTTAAATTGATGTAGTTCTAAACCACTTGCTTTATTTACATAGTCTGGTGTTAAGGTTGTACACTTTTTACAATTCATTAACATAACACTAGACCAATTTTTCTTTTCATATTTCGTTTGCACTTGACCTAAAAACTTTGTATCTTCTTTTGGTGTATAATCATGTTTACAAACTTGAATTGCTTTACTATCGTCCCTCATACGCCATAACTTTGCAACATCTTCAAACATTAACATATCACAATCCATAAACAATGCCCAACCTTGATAATTCATAAGGTGTGGTATCATAAATCTACTAAATGAAAATTCTGTAGATGATAGAGAGTTCCTTTCTCTTAAAAAATCATCTTTTAAATGATTTAATGCAATTGGTGTTATTGCAACCGGTTTTGTGCTGTTTTGTATTATGCTATGTGATAACACATTGTACGCCACTTTTTCTTTACTATCATATCCTATAAAAATGTTTATCATAAATTTATCTCTGCTGATTTACCAGCTGCCTTTCTTCTTGGTCCTTTTGTATGGTCATATACCGTACCTAGTATTGACCTTGCTTGGACATGGCCTAGTTTTCCATCGCCAATGTTATAATTTATAGTTCCTCTATTTTCAAATTCTTTTCTTACATAATCCCAAATATAACTATCATGTTGTTCTTTTAAATTATATATTCCATCTGTATCATATAAAGATTTAATTCGGTGGGCATATGGTATTGTATCTTTATGTTTCATATTAAAATATAAAAACCCACACTCACTATAATGGTTACCTCTTCCTAGATAAGTCATCATACAATTATCTCTATGTATGTGTTCTTTAATCCAAGACTCATCAACCTTTTTATAGAAAACACTATCTGCGTCAATACCAATTATACCATCATAATCACTATAGTTCATTATAGCATGAGTATATGCATATACTTTATAACAAAATCTTACACCATCATACATAAAATCGTGTACAAAATCTTTACCTATAAATCTATGTTTATTTCTTTCTACAAATTCTCTACACTCTGGTATAGCTTCCATCATACCATCATCTTCATTATAAACTGTATAAGGAAAATCCCAATTATAGGTCTTCTCAAACCTATGAGCATACTCTTTATAGAGTTTATTATTATATGTTGTTACGACTAATAGTTTCATATACTTGTTTCCATTTTTTACCTATTGCTTTTGGTGTATAATTTTCATCTATATGTTGTTGAGCACCTATAATTCTTCTAATTACCTTTTTAGGATAATTTATCATTTCGGTGTACATGTCATAAAAATCACCTATGAATAGGTAATCTTTTAAATCTTCATAACTTGGTATACCAGGATTTGTTAATACTATTCTACCTTGTTGCAATGCGTCTATAGGTCTATTATTACCTTTACATGCCGATTCTCTATCACTTGTAACTGGTAATAAAACAAAATCTGATACATCTACCAACTTACCTTGTAAGGCATAATCCCAAGGTATTAACTCCTTATGTTGCCTATAACCCTCAGCTATAATTTCATTTTTCTCTTTAGGGTGTAACCAATATTGACCATACTTTTTAAGCATTTTATATTCTCTAGGTGCATGTTCTGGTTTATTTGTCATTATTTCAAAAGTTGTTTTATGTACCTTTGAAATAATAGTTTTAACTCTAGGCCAATCTATTTTTGCATAATTTCCATCTGAGCCATAATAAAATGACCTCATGGTAGATTTTACTTCAAACCGGGGAGTACCTCTTTTTCTCTCGGTAGGGTCAGGTATCACATACGCCTTTTTACCTGTTTCAGTTTCTATTAATTCTCTTAATGTGTGGCAAGTAGTGGTAACTGCATTTGCATTTGGTATTGTAAAATACCAATGTTTAAACATATTAAATTTATCGTCTGCTACATCTACAATATAATTTATCTCATTTGATATACAATACTCGGCGTCTTCTTTAGTATGTTTCTTACCTAATACTGCAATGTCGCCAGGTTTTAAATTTGTAATTTTATCTGTAACCTTACTATCTTCTAAATTAGCAGATGGTATAGTTGCTCTTGACCTATAAGAGTAAGGTATTCTTTTCTCGTTTAATTTTGGTGTAATAAAGACTAACATAAACTTGTAAACACACTTTCCACCATTCTACTAAAACCTTTTTCTCTTTGTTCAGAGGTCATATCTGGTTGTTTCTTATCTAAATGGTCAGCAACTGTACAAACTGATAATGCTTGTTTATTAAATTTATTTGCCAAGGCATATAAAATATGTGTTTCCATTTCAACTGCAAGTGTACCTAATTTTTGTTGTTTCTTCCACCATTCTTTATCTGGATTATAAAACCAATCACTTGACATAATAGGACCAGCAATTGCAAAAGGAGATACTTTCATATAACTTTCTAATAAATTATAAGATACACTAGGACTAAAACTACCATTAATAAAACTATTTGTCATACTATTATCTGTATGTGCTGTCGTAGCAGCTATAACATCACCAACTCCAACATCTTCAGCAATACCACCACAACTACCAACTCTAATAATAACTTCTACATTATAGATATTGTATAATTCGTGTATGTATATGGCATTTGAAGACATGCCCATACCACCACCTTGTACAGATATTTGTAATAGTCTATCGTTCCATTTTAATTCTCCTGTAAAACCCAACATGTTTCTAACACTATTAACTTGTTGTACATTTTCTAAATAAGTATCTGCAATCCATTTAGCTCTCAATGGGTCGCCAGGTAATAATACTACATCTGAATAATCGCCTGGTTTAGCTTCGTTGTGTGGTGTCATAAATTTCCTTCCAATTTTTCACTCTAGGTCCGTCCCAACCATCACGGTTGTACGGCCAATCCATAACTATTGTTTGTAAACCTACCGATTTACCATCCATTGCATAATCAATTCTATCTTCAATCCAATAATAACCTGTACCTCTATATTTTTCTAATATTTCTTTTTTAGGTTTAGTAAAATCGCCAGCACAATATATTTCATCAAACACATCACCAAATAAATGTTGTAAATTTATCTTTCTTAATCTATGAGCATACTTATCTTTACCAATCATTGTTACCACATCAAATCTCCAACCTTCTCTTGCTAACTTGGTAACATATTCAACACTATCTCTAAATGCTGGAATATAACCTAATGCGCCAGTTTGATTAAACTCATGGACTTTATCCCAAGCCTCTGGTTCTGATATGCCGTATCTTTTTGCTTGTGAAAATAAGTGGTCGGTATTTGGTAATCTAAAATAACCTTGTTCTCTCATCCAGACATCAAAAGCAAATGCCCAATCTAAAAGAACACCATCACAATCAGTTATTATCTTTTTCATAATTAATCAATAATCTCCTTATTTCAGGCCATGTGCCTAAATCAATATAACTCGCTACTTCAATCACTTTGCTACCAAATATTGGTGTACTTGTTATTTCGTTTATAGAATGTTTTAATTTAAGTGTAGATTTTTCCATAAAATTTATACACTCATGGAAATTTCTTTTTCTAAATGCAAAGGCACACCAGAAAGCATTGTACATATCAACTTTATCTGTAGGTTTATCTTCATACTCTACAACGCAACCCTCACCATTTACATAAATTGCACCTTTTGTTTTTAATATTTCTTTGTTTTCTTCTTTCTTAACAAGAAAACTAAAACCAGTTTCTTCTAATGCCTCTGTAACCAATGTAAATAAATCTTTACCTGGTTGCAATGACATCAATGTATCTGGTAACAATACCAAATTGTGTTCACCAAATATATGGTAAGCACTTTTAATAGCACCAGTATATTCTTGTTCGTTTGGATTTTGAAATACAAATGATATATTATATCTGTCTTTGTATTTTGATAGGTATTTTATTAAATCTGTTTTATCTTCATTTATTACAACAACAAAATCAACTTGATTTCTACCATAATCTTTGAAAAAGTTAAAACAATTATCTATTAAAGCATTATCATCATCTAATCTTAATATCTCTTTAGGGTAAGGTAAATTTAATCTAGTACCTTTTCCAGCAGACGGTAATATAACTGTTAATTTCATATAAATTTTCTCAATGCCTCTAATTTTTTTTCATGTGACCATGTGTTAGATGTTCTCGCTGTTATCCAATATATATAATCTGGCAAAACTGCTTCTGGTAATAAATCTTTTTCTTTAATTTGATGTTCACTTTTATGTTGATATTGTGTTAAGTTTTCTATTTGCCACATATTCATAGGGTGGTCGGATGTTGGTGGATTACCAATCATTGTCTTTGCTTGTTCTACAACTTTTCTAGCTGCGTCAGGTGTGAATATGGCTGCTGATACACCACCTAAAAATCCTCTTTTAGGTCTTTGTATTCGCCATTGTTCTACATTGATTTCTGGAAACGGTTGTGTTTTTACTGCAAGGCAATTTATTTGTGTTGCTAGTATATTAGTATTTTTATAGAAAGGTAAATTTAACCAACGCAATAAATAAAAATGTTCTTTTGTAGGGTTATCAGGAAATAAGTTTGTAACATCTACACTATTAACATTATAATCATTACACTTATCATACATTTCTTTAGTTGGTTTATATAATGCAACTAATTTGTAGTGTTCAGGATAAAACTTATTTAATTGACCAGCCCACAAATCAAAATAATGATTAAAATATATCGGGTCAGCTGCACAATAAATTATCATAACCAACTTTCTTAACAAAATAACTATCTGCAATATCAGAAATAGGATTGCCTACCTTTTCTGTATCAAATAGTTTTTTCAAATCAATTTTAGTTTCTTTCACAAATGCCTCGTACATCATGTCTTTATCTGCATTACCTTTACCTGTAGCACCTTTTTTAACCACACTTGGTACAACGGTATGATAAGGGTAACCTTTTTCTCGTAATCTATATTTGAGTATGCCACAATTTTCGGCAATTTGAAATAATCCTTGGCCTTTAGAACCAAAAGAGTAGCCTTCAATAAAAATTTGTGGATTGTAAGTTTGAAAAATAATGTCAATAACGAAATCTGATATATAAGTAAATCTTTGTATAGGGTCAGTCCATTCTTTATGTTCATATCCAATTATATCCTCACTTTGTTTACCTATCCATTTTTTCTTATTGGTTAGGTAATAAAACATTAAATTACCATTATCTATACAAACAGCAGGACTTGTTAGACTATAATCAATTCCAATTATCGTCTTCGTGGTCGCCGTTTGCGTATTCATGTTGGTCTTCTTCATCTTCATGCTCTACCTCAAAGCCACAAAAAGGACAGGTAAGAGGTTCTAAATCTTGTACCTCTATATCCCATACTACAGCATATTTAGTCTGGCAATTTGAACAGGTTTTATTTGCTTTTTCGTTGCTCATGTTAAGTTATAGTTTAATGACATCCTTGTCGGGTTAGTAATAGGTGGTTGGCCTGCATGAAACATATTGTTCATTAATAAAAATCTACCGCCTATTGGTTTAATTCTATCAACAACTTCATATTGATTTGGTTTTATTTCATTAAAAATAAATGTATCACCATCGCTTGTAAATGGATAGTATAGTAAGACCATGTGTTCAAAATCTTGGTCTTTATGTGGGCAATGATATTTATTCTTATCATAATTTGAAGATTGAAATTCTAAATTTAGTTTAACTCTATGTATTTCACTAATTTTAGTTAAAGTCATTCTAATAAATTTATTTAGTATATATTCAACTCTATCAAACATATTTGAGTTTGATTCTCCATCTTGCATAAATGTATGTACCATAACTTTAGATTCTAAAGTGTTATTGTCTGCCCATTTATTTTGGATATAATTGTCAACGGAGGTTTGGTCAGGAGTGTCAATCCAGAAAAAAGGAAAGTTATTACCAGTTACCAACTTCACAAAGTCGCTCTGTTCTTCAGGCGTCAAAATATCATCATATACTTTATACATTATAATTTAAATTTTTTAAACTGGTCCTTTTCTACATCTTGTTTAATACCACCAATAACATAAGATTCTATCTCTGTTTCCTGTGGTGCGTTTTGTGTACCTCGGCTATTTAACCAATGGTCTGTCCAAGGTAATGGATTTGATTTTTGTTCGTAAACTACATTTAATCCTATTGATTTCATTCTACGGTTAGCCATGTATTCTACAAACTGGTGTAAAAGTTTTTCTGATAAACCTATCATACTTCCTTTTGAAAATAGATAAGTCGCCCACCTTTTTTCCTCTTGTACTGCTTCATCATACATTTTATAAACTTCTTTTTCACATTCTTTTCTAATTCTTAACATATCTTTATCGTCATTACGGTCATGCCAATTATTAATAACAGTTTGCGACATTGCAAGGTGTTGACTTTCATCACGAGCAATAAATGATATAATTTTTGCTGAACCTTCTAAAAGTTTTAGTTCACCAAAAGCGAAACTACAAGCAAACGATACATAAAATCTTAATCCTTCTAATATATTTACAGTTACCATTGCAAGATACATTTTCTTTTTAAGTTCATATAAATCAATCTTATCTGGACTTACATGCCACTTATGTCCTAAATCAATCAAATCATCATAAGTTTTTGTTACCGATTTACTTCTCTTTTCAATCTTTTCATCTGAAATTATAGTATCAAAAACAAGATTAGGATTTGGATATAAATTTTTTATTATATATGTATAACTTCTACTATGGATTGTTTCAAAGAAATCCCAGGTAACTATACAACCTTCTAATTCTGGTAGTGATACAAATGGTAAAAATGCCAAACATGGACCTCTACCTTGTACACTATCTAACATAGTTTGATATTTTAAATTGGAAGTAAATATAAATTTTTCTTGTTCTGATAAGGAAGGATAATCATTTCTATCTTTTTGTAAAGATACCTCTTCTGGTCTCCAAAAATAACCTAATGCTTGTTGATTTAATTTATCAAATATAGGATATTTCATATCACTATATTGTTGTACTTGTAAATCTTCACCAAAAAACATTGGTTGTTTTGTAAAATCTAAGCCTTTTGCTTTATTAAATACACTTCTACTCATTTCATTCCTTTAACGCTTATAAAATTCCAACTGCAATCAAAACTTGGAATAAATCTTGCTATATTTCCTACATTTTCAAA
>Ga0115011_10000671_pt1 | contig 26875 bp, 20 predicted proteins | sample TroAtlMetagenome_2_FD_88705 | JGI IMG/M metagenome (GOLD analysis project Ga0115011, IMG submission 88705) | Marine eukaryotic phytoplankton communities from Atlantic Ocean - Tropical Atlantic ANT8 Metagenome | ecosystem: Environmental > Aquatic > Marine > Oceanic | place: Tropical Atlantic...
AAGGAGCTCACAAACTGGATATCCTCATTCGACCCTCTGGATCCTTCTCTGGAACGACAGATCTTCGAAGCCGTTTGCCTCCACGAGTGGTTTGAAATAGTGAATGTTACACTACTGGAGCAGCTGCTCAGAGCCAGCGAACCACTCGCTCGGTCCTACGCAACCCGCGTAGTTGGCCGCTGGCATGATCGTCTGCAGAAACCACTGGAATATCTTCAAAATTCAGTAACTGACCCTCACCCGCGAGTTCGACTGGAAGCCGTAGTAGCCGCCAGTCAACTCCAGTCCACTGAGGCGATGGAAACAGCCGTTCTCATCCTAAATGCCCCAACTGACCGATTCCTGGAGGCGGCCCTTCGCCAATGCGCCCATGCCCTGCAACAGTGGTGGTTCACCTCTTTAAAGGAAGGACAACTGGCAATTGAGGACACCCAGCATCTCGCATTCCTTCTCAGCCAAACCTCCGGTCAGGACGCTGCCAGCATTGCCCGGAATCTCCTCGAAGACCCGATACTCAAACCAACGAGCCCTGCATTTCCAGTCCTCGCAACGATTCTCGCCACTCAGGGATCCGTGGGGGATCTCGACTGGCTGGTCACCAAAGCCCATGATGACCCGAAAAACTCTATTTCTGTCCTGTCTGCGATGCGGGAGTCCGCCGCCATCAGGGAACTGAAACCCAGGAATCCGAGCCTGAATTCACTCCTCGCCACTACTGTTACAGGAGGAAACGTCAAACAGAAGATTCATGCTATCCGCCTGATCGGACAGTGGCGGATCCTCGAGCTCAGGGAACTGGTAAGCAAAGTCATCCTCGATTCCCAGAGCTCCCCGGAAGTTCGTATCGCAGCCCTAAGGTCCATCAGCGATTTCCCCAAGATAGCGGAAGACCGGCTTGAAGATCTCAGCAGATTGAGCACCGTCCCTGGAGACATCCGGCTACGCCATGCCGCGCTCGATGCGCTTACCGCAATCAATCCCGGCAGAGCGGCACAAATTGCAGTTACAGCGCTCACCGCCGCCGGCCCAAATGATTCTCTTGAGCCCTACCTAATCCCTTTTCTTACCCGTGTTGATGGAGACCTTGCCTTGGCCTCAATCCTTCAGAAAACTGAACTGAGTTCGAGCCTTCGAGCTCGCATCCGTGGAGCATTGGGGGCTGCCGGGCTTCATTCTACTGATCTTGGAAAAGCCCTGAACACCTCTTATAGCAAGACCTCTCCTACCATTGGCCTACCCGCCTTCAGTCAGGAATGGATTGATTCTCTAGCTGCCGAGGTGAGGAAAGATGGGGATTCCGAGCGCGGCTCGAAGGTCTACCATCAAGATTCTCTCGCCTGTACTAAGTGCCATGTCATTTCCGGCCAAGGGCAGGAATTTGGACCCGAACTGACAGCTGTGGGAGCTGGTTTACCCCTGGAAATCATCATCGAATCCGTAGTCTGGCCTCGACGCCAGATCAAGGAAGGCTACCTCTCCACTGCCATTACGACCCGGGATGGCCTTGTGGTAAGCGGCCATCTCAAACACGAGGACAGCCAGCGAATTATCATTGAGGATGCTGTCACGAGGCAACGCAGGACTCTGGCACCCAATCAAGTCCAACACCGTCAGGATGCTGGCACTATCATGCCTCCGGGCTTGACCGCTCAGCTGAGTCGCGAAGAACTCAGGGATCTCATGCGATTTCTCTCGGAAAAAAAGGGCAAATAGTCAGCCGCCCTCTGATCAGGCCTCCGAAGTGATCTTCCGGTCCCTTAGTCAACCGATTGACTGATCTTCCCCGTCCTGCTGGAATTCACCGGACAATCAATTATCATATGACCCGTGTTATTATTCTGCTGGGCCTCCTCGGGCTGGCCATCGATCTCGGCTGCGCTCGACCTATCGAAGTCATCGTCTACTCAAAGACCTCCTGGTATCGCCATCCGGAGATCGCCCGCATCAACGGCTATCTCGCCACACTCGGCGCAAAACATGATATCAACGTTAGCATTACTGAAAGCGCAGACGAGCTCAGCGCACGGAACCTGCAGAACTACGACCTGATTCTGTTCAATAATTCTACCAACCTTGGGGAAAGCCTTACTGCCCAGGAGCGTAAGCCCGTGATTCAATGGTTCAACAATGGTGGCGGCATCATGGTCATGCACGCTGGCATAGTCCAGAATGGGACCTGGCCGGAACTCATAGAAATCGCAGGATGCGATTTCCATGGTGATTCCGAATTCGTGGAGGCACGATTCCTCGTTGATCCAAAGGCAGAGGGAGACCCCGTTGTGGCAGGAAAAAGTAAGGAGTTCAGATACACCGCCGACTGGCTGAACTTCGACAAATCGGTAACCGGCCTTCCAGGCGTGGAGGTTCTCCTCCGCCTCGATGAAAAGAGTTATATCCCGGTTAGGAACCATCCCTCCTACAAGGAAATGAAGCCAATGGGAGATGATCACCCCATCTGCTGGCGGCGCAGAATGGGCAAAGGACGATATTTTTATACCGGGCTCGGACACGACATCAAATCGATCGACACCCCCTTTGGTCGAGCTCATCTCCTTGCCGCAATCAGATGGACCGCTGGCCCGGCAAAGTAACCAGGACCTCCTCAGAAAGACTCTCCCTAACTTCCTTATCGTTTCATGAATGCTATCCGCCTCTCTATCTTCTGCCTCCTACTGGGCAACTCCTCCCTTCACAGCGCGGAATCGCCCAACATTGTCATTTTCCTCGTGGATGACATGGGGTGGGGAGACTTGGGATGCTACGGCAACGAAATCATCCAATCTCCACACCTCGACAAGTTTGCTACTGAGGGGATCCGCTTCACTCAGTGCTATTCAGCCTGCGGAGTCTGCTCACCATCCCGCGCCTCAATTCTCACAGGACGCACTCCCTATCGTAATGGCGTCTGGCGCTGGATCCCGGGAGGCCATTCCTGCCACCTCAGGAAAAGCGAGATTACCTTCCCCAAACTTCTACGGGCAAAAGGCTACGATACCTGTCATGTTGGCAAGTGGCACCTGAACGGGCACTTTAACAGCACGAAACAGCCCCAGCCGAACGACCATGGCTACAACCACTGGATGGCAACCCAGAATAATGCAGCGCCCAGTCACAAAAACCCCCGTAACTTTGTGCTCAATGGCAAACCAGTGGGACTCCTCGAAGGATACTCCGCTCCACTTGTGGCCCAGGAGGGCGTGCGCTGGCTGAAGGAGGTTCGCGACCGGGACAAGCCCTTCCTCCTCTCGGTCTGGACTCACGAACCTCACCTTCCCATCGAATCTGCTGAGGAGTTCATGGAGCCTTACCTAGACATCAAGGACAAGGACATCCGACAGCACCACGGCAACATCACGCAACTGGATCATGCCTTTGGAATGGTGACCGGAGCTTTAGACGAACTGGGGCTACAGGAAAATACCATCGTCTTCTTCACCTCCGACAACGGACCTGAGGGCAGGGGAAATAAAGGTCGCACCCGGGGATCAACCGGGGGACTACGTGGTCGCAAGCGTGATAGCCATGAGGGCGGCATAAGGGTTGCTGGGATGGTGCGCTGGCCCGGCAAGATCATGCCCGGATCGGTAAGCGATGTTCCCGTCATTGGCTCGGATATATTCTCCACTGTTCTCGACATTACAGACATTCCCCTGCCAGATGATCGCACCATTGATGGAGTCAGCATGGTGCCCGCTTTCGATGATAACCCCGTCGAACGACCTGTGCCTCTCTTCTGGCGAAACCATATTGCCCCCGCAAAAAGCCATGCAGCTCTCCGGATTGGAGACTGGAAATTGATTTCCAATATCAGCTTCGACAAGTTCCAGCTCTACCAGATTCAGACCGACTGGAAGGAAGAGCACGACCTCGCCTCGAAAAAAACTGCAAAGCTCGAGGAGATGAAGTCGGCCTTCTTCAAAGTTCTGAAAGGGATCGAGGAGGAGGGGCCGCGCGACTGGTGGGAAAATGAACCTCGGAAGGGGAAAAGCCCACAGAATAAACAGGCTCCACGGAAATCTGGCAACTGATCAACTCTTGATGCTCCGGGCCTTTCCGCATCGTCAAAGCGGAGAAAGCAATACCAACCCAACCCTTCACCATGAAAATACAGTTCCACCTTCTTCTTGTCACAACCCTTTGCTCAACGTTAGCGCTGGCAGATTGGCCCCAATTCCAAGGCCCTGATCGTAACGGAACCTCCAGCGAGTCGGGCTTACTGCGCAGCTTCCCCAAGGAAGGCCCCGGGGTCGTCTGGGAGACAGCTCTCGAGCAGGGCTTCGGTGGATGCGCAGTAGATGGGAAGGACCTCTTCGTAGTCGACCGGGTAGCAAAGAAAAAGGACATGTTGATCTGCCTGGACGCCACTACCGGCAAGGAGCAATGGCGCTACGAAAGCCCTTCAGAAGGGGAACCCTCATTCCCCGGATCCCGGAGCGTTCCTACCGTCAGAGAAGATGCAGTGTATTTCATTGGATCATTCGGAAGAGTGCATTGCGTGGATCGGGCTACCAGGAAAGTCCGATGGCAGATCAAGATGTCCGAAAGATACCCAGACGCGGAGACGCCAAAATGGGGCTACGCGCAGTGCGCACTTGTGATCGATGACATTGTTGTTGTCACCCCCTTTGGATCTGAAACAGGTATTGCCGCCTGGCGCCGGAGCACCGGAGAAGAGGTATGGAAGAGTGGCCCTATTGGAAATTCACACTCCTCTCCAACCCTCCTGGAGATTGAAGGGGAACAGCATATCGTCCTGACTTCGGTAGTAAATCAGGGCAGCAAGGAGGGCCTTATTACCAGCTATAGACCCAGAGATGGAAAGACCCTTTGGCAGACCACCCATTACTATAACAGGATTCCTATCCCCCTTGTGACCAAGGTCAGCAATACTCTTCTCTTCGTTACCGGAGGCTATGACTGCGGATCCAAGATGCTTTCCATAAAGCGACAGGATGGCCGCTATCTGGTAAGTGAAAAATGGACTATCGCGAAAGGGTCCCAGATCCATCCTCCACTCGTTATCGACAACCATCTTTATTTCCTAGCCAACGAGAACTCCAATCACCGAGTCACTACGAAGCGCAAAACCGGGGGGCTGAGCTGCTGGAACCTAGAGGGCGAAGAGCTGTGGCGCACAGGGGACGATCCCTTCATGGGGCGGGGTTCCAGCCTTTACGCCGATGGCATGTTAATACTACAGGATGGCGAAAAGGGCACCCTGCGCCTTGGAGAAGTCAGCGCAGAAGGATTTCGCATGCTTGCCTCTGCAAATATTTTCGGAAGTGATCTCAGCAAGAGGTTTGACCTCAAATTCTGGAGCCCCATGGCCCTCAGCAAGGGGCGCCTTTACATGCGGGGACAGAATCGCTTGCTCTGCGTCGACTTGAAGAAATAATATCCCCCTTCACAGATACATCATGAGAACCCTTTTTGCACTCTGGCTCGCTACCTGCCTCCTCTCCTCCGGCGCTCAAAAACAGCCCAATATCGTCTTTATTTTCAGTGACGACCATGCCCCCCATGCGATTGGTGCATATGATGGCTGGCTCAAAAGCACCAACCCGACCCCCCACATTGACCGCCTCGCCTCAGAGGGAATGCTTTTCGACAAAAGCTTCTGCACCAATTCAATTTGTGGCCCAAGCCGGGCAGTCATTATTACCGGAAAGCACAGCCATAAGAATGGCTTCATGAACAACGGAAATAATTTTGATGGCTCCCAACAAACATTCCCCAAGCTTCTACAAAAGGTAGGCTACCAGACAGCCATGTTCGGAAAGTGGCATCTCAAATCGAAGCCTCAGGGATTCGATAAGTGGATGGTCCTTCCGGGACAGGGCCTCTATTACAATCCTGATCTCCTTACTCCCGAGGGCAAAACCACCATCGAAGGACATTGCACGGACGTCGTAACCAACCTGGCTGTAGACTGGCTCAAAAAGGGACGAAATCAGGAGAAGCCATTTCTCCTGATGTGTCAGCACAAGGCCCCCCACCGCAACTGGATGCCAGCCCTCCGTCATCTGCACCTCTGGGCAGATGAGGATCTACCGGAGCCCAAAACACTCTTCGACAAATGGGAGGATAACGCCAGCCCTGCCCGCTGGCAGGAACTCGAGATCGATGGCCACATGGACCTGCAGTTCGATCTCTTCTACAATCTCACTCCTGCCTACAAGGGAGCAGATAAGAAGGGCATGTTTGACAAGTCAGCGTGGCGCAACATGTCCCGGATGACACCCACCCAGCTTACCGCATGGCGCAATCATTACGCCCCGCGTGACGCCGAACTCAAAAAGGCGAACCTCAAGGGCAAAGACCTAGTTCGATGGAAATACCAGCGATACGCCAAGAATTACCTGCGCTCCGTCCGAGGGGTCGATGAAAGTGTCGGGACCTTGATGCGAACGCTGGACGAAATGGGAATATCCGACAACACCATCGTGGTTTACTCCTCGGATCAGGGATTCTACATCGGAGATCACGGATGGTTCGATAAGCGCTGGATGTACGAAGAGTCTCTTTTGATGCCTCTGATCATTAAGTGGCCGGGAGTTACCAAGCCCGGTTCGCGCGATAAGAAACACATGGTGCAGAACCTCGACTACGCCGAAACATTTCTGGAAGCCGCAGGAGCAGAGATTCCGAACGACATGCAGGGCCGTTCTTTGGTGCCACTACTCAAGGGCCAGACCCCAAAGGAATGGCGAGACAGCATTTATTATCACTACTATGAATACCCAAGCGTCCATCAGGTACCCCGACACAACGGGATTAGAACCGAGCGGTATAAGCTCATCCAGTTCTACGAATTTGGGGAGTGGGAATTTTACGACCTGAAAGAAGATCCAGACGAGTTGCAGAATCTTTATAAAGATGAAAAATACGCAGCTCAGATTTCCAAGATGAAAAACCAGCTCGAGGGATTACGGCGTAAATATGACGACAACACCGTCGGCCCAGTGAAACCCGAGGCCTGGCGCAAGAAGCACCGCACCCAACAATTCCGGGTAAAGGATGAGCTGTGAGCCTACCTCGATCTGGCCTAACAATCTACCCCTCGGGAGTCGCACATCATCCCCGGACTACTCTAGGATCAAGAGACCAAACTCCTGACCTCTTCCGGTCGCAACTAAAACACTCAGGCTCCTACGCCATGAAGCTTCTCTCTTTACCGGCTCTTCTTCTCGCCACTGGGTCTCTCTTCTCCTGCGGACCGATCTCTCGAATTTATGACCAGCCCCCGCCCTCCTCACGCTATCTTGCTGGGATTGGCGCTGGCACCGCCCCGCAAAGCGGACCCATAAATCCTGCAGAAGCCTCCAAATTCTGGGATGGAGACTCTCTCCTTGGCCCCACTGCAATCCACATCGTCAGGGCTGAGCAGAAAGCTTACTTTTACAAGGGCGGTCAGCTTGCGGGCGTTACACCCGTTTCAACGGGAAACTCGAAATACACGACAAGGCCGGGGAATTTCACGGTAACCCAGAAGTCTGTAGACTATTACTCCCGGACCTACGGCACCATTGTAGACCTCGCAACCGGAACGGTCATTAATGACGACGCTGACTCCCGCAAGGATAAGCCGGGCCCCGGACAGAAGTTCGTCGGCTCACCAATGCCCCACTTCCTGCGCTTCAACCACGGCGTTGGCATGCATGCAGGACACCTCCCAGGTTACGCAGCCTCTCACGGCTGCGTTCGCCTCCCGGCGGACTTGGCGAAGAAATTTTATGAGAACGCCGAAATCGGCACGCCGGTTATAGTAGAGTAACTGCGAGAGGCCGCTGCTTGTGAGCCCTGCCTCCTGAAACCTCATGTCCACGAAAATGCGCAACATAGTGATGACCCTGATAGGCCCGGACCGTCCTGGCCTGGTTGAAGAATTATCGGCCATCGTAGCCCGGCATCGTGGAAACTGGGAGGAATCCCGGATGTCTCACCTTTCCGGTAATTTTGCAGGAATGCTCAGAATCCAATGCCCGGAAGAAACCTACGAAGACCTTCTCTCCTCCCTCCGGTCCCTTGAGAATCTAACCGTCTCAGTATCGGAGGAGCTCCCCGAGATTGGCCATAATCAAAAGGTGATCGCCTTCGACGTTATAGGCAACGATCGCCCCGGTATTATTCAGGAACTCGCCTCCGCCATCGTCCGCACCGGGGGGAACGTTGAGGAGCTTTCCAGTAATCTTGAATCTGCCCCCCACGCCGGTCACCCAGTTTTCAAGGCTACCGGATCGGTAACAGTCAAAGAAGACTTCGATGAACAGGGCCTCATTGCGGCTCTCGAGGATCTTGGCCCCGACCTTGCAGTCAGCATCGAAGCCTAGCTCCTCCGGATTTCTCTGATCTTAGGAACCATTGCTCCCTTCGCTTTGGCTCTGGTGATCCATCTCGAGAAAATTCGCAAGGAGCTGCTTTCCCCCTTCCGTGAGTATCGATTCCGGATGAAATTGGACACCGTGAACGGGAAAGTCGCGGTGTCTCACGCCCATGATCAGGTCTCCGCACCAAGCCGTTTGCTCAAGACAGTCAGGAAGAGAATCCCTGCGTATAATAAGGGAGTGATACCGGGTTGCCTCGAGGGGATTACCTAAGCCCTTAAAAAGACCTTCTCCATTGTGCTCAATCATGGAGGTTTTCCCATGCATCAATTGCTCCGCACGTACAATCTCTCCCCCATAGACCTGTCCGATCGACTGATGTCCAAGACACACTCCCAAAATGGGAACCTCTGACCCGAACTGGTTGATCACCTCGCAACTGACTCCCGCCTCGTTGGGGCTACACGGGCCTGGAGATATACAGATTCGTTCCGGCTTGAGGTCCTTGATCTCCTCTACCGTCACCTCGTCATTACGCCGAATCTCCATCTCCGCGCCCAGCTCACCAAAGAACTGGACGAGATTATACGTGAAGGAGTCATAGTTATCTATAACGAGCAACATGAGACTTAAGTTGAGTTGACGCCTCGGCAATGATGGGGACCTGACACAGGTAAATCCTTTTACACTCCAGGTGAACCATAAACACTACCAAGATCAGGTTCCTGCTAACTTTCCAGTGTATTAGCCAGAGCGATGGCTCTCAGCATACCCATCGCCTTGTTGACGGTCTCTCGGTATTCGTAGGCTGGGTTACTATCTGCTACTACTCCGGCACCAGCCTGCACATAAACTTTTCCATTCTTGAGAAGGCAGGTCCGAAGGGCGATGCAGGAATCATGGGCCCCATCCCATCCAAAGTAACCAACTGCTCCGGCATACGCGTTACGCTTATTGCGCTCCAACTCGTTGATAATCTGCATAGCCCTGACCTTGGGCGCGCCACTGACAGTTCCCGCCGGGAAGGTCGCTCTCAGCACGTCGTAAGAGCTATGCTCGGGCGAAAGCGTTCCGGTAACATTGGACACAATGTGCATCACGTGGCTGTAGCGCTCCACGATCATGAAATCGTTTACCTCCACCGTGGAATGGGCCGCAATTCGCCCTACATCATTCCTCGCCAGGTCCACCAGCATGACGTGCTCGGCCCGCTCCTTCTCATCCGAAAGCAGGTCTTCTGCAAGCGCATCATCCTCCTCGACCGTCTTACCCCGCCACCGTGTGCCCGCGATTGGGCGGATATCAATTCTACCCTCAACGCATCGCACATGAACTTCCGGCGAGCTTCCCACGAGGGAGAAATCACCCAACTCCAATATAAACATGTAGGGCGAAGGATTAACATGCCGCAAAGCACGATAGAGATCGATCGGAGCTTTCTCGAATGGCGCCTCAAAGCGCTGGCTTGGAACTACCTGAAAAATATCACCAGCAGCAATGTAGTTCTTTGCAGTCTCCACCATGGATTCAAAATACTCCTGGGTGGTATTACTCACTGGCTCCGGAACGGTCGTATCCTGTAGCCCGTTGAGCGCCGGCACGTGCAAGGGACGATCGAGCACCTCAATCAGGGAAGCCACTCTCCCCACGGCCTCAAAGTAGGCCTCCTCTACTGTTTCGTGATCATCCAACATGGCATTTGCAACGACCAGCAAGCGACGCAACTTGTGATCAAACAGAAGAACGGAATCCGTAATCATGAACACCGCCTCCGGCAACTCCAGATCATCGGGCGGCGGCTCGCCAACACTCGGCTCAAACTGACGAACCCCATCGTAAGCAAGATACCCGACCGCACCCCCAAAAAACGGCGGTGCATCTCCATGACATACCGGCTCAAAGCTGGACATGTATTTTTCAAGCTCAGCCAAAGGATCCCGCTCCGCAGTGATGGAGGTCTCTTCTCTCCCTTTCCGGATCACAACCTCACCGCCACGCGCCTCAAAAACACGGGTTGGACAGCTTCCCACTATCGACCAGCGCCCACTGGCGTCAGTACTTTCCGCACTTTCGAAAAGAAAAGCATGGCGGCCATCACGAATCTTGAGATAGGCGGAAAGTGGCGTCTCAAAATCGGCGGCCAGCTGCGCGTAGACCGGAACCACATTCCCCCGCTCAGCGAGCGCGCGAAATTCTTCGAGCGAAGGTTTGACAGCTGGGGGATTCAAGGCGCGCGAGCATGACGGGGAACTATCGATGCGCAAAGGTTAAAACCTTTACAAATGCCCTCCGATCGCAAGGTCCATCTGGTCCATTGCGATAGGAGCCGAGCGCTCCTCTGCTTCTTTCCCGCCAACCTCAATCCAGCTAGTGGGATCGGACTGAGACGCAACGTAGACAGAAAGATCCTTATGCAGCCCCTTCTTTGATCCAGTTTCACGAATCGTGGACATGGCGAGATCTGGGCAATTACAGTCGCCGCTCAGATGGCCAAGGATAACAGTCCGCAACCCGTGATCAAGGAGACCGTCAACCAGCTCAGCAGTCTGGAGATTAGACAGGTGTCCGTGGCGAGAAGAAATCCGCTGCTTGATCGACCATGGCCTCTTGGTATCCGCATCCAGCATTTTCTCGTCGTAATTGGCCTCAACAAGCAGGGCGTGGACGCCCTGCAACCGATTCCGCACGAGATTCGTCACAAAGCCAAAATCTGTCGCCACTCCGATACCAGCATCATCCGTTCGACAGACAAACCCCACAGGATCGACCGCATCATGCGGAAGGGAAAAGGCATCCACGGCCACTTCTCCAACCTTGAATACCTGCCCCTGCTGAAAGATATGCCAGTCCACCTCCCCCTCCAGCCGGTCCCCAAGGGACTCCCGCGTCAACGCAGTAGTATAAACGGGAATTGAACGATTTCGTAGAAATACCTCCAGTCCACAGGTGTGATCACGGTGCTCATGAGTCAGCAAGATCCCATCCAGCGAATCCGGATCGACCCCCACCTTGCCCAATCTTCTGCTCAACTGCCTGGCACTCAGCCCCGCATCTACCAAAATCGTTGTGTCCCCAGTTTTGACCACAGCAGAATTACCTCCACTCCCGCTTCCCAGAACCGCCACCTTCATCTGGGCGGAAGGGTAAGGATCCTGCCTCCGGTCGACCAGAGTGAATTTCATAATTCCTCTCCGTTTTCGGGTATTCCCAAGGGCCTAGTTCCTGTGCTATCTTCACGTGCAGGCCCTCTCCCGCAATGAGACCCTTTATCTAGCCTTTCCCCTCTTTGAAATCTGCCCACCTACTCCGCTGGCTTCGTCACTTCAGGGCAGCGACCGCTCTGACCCTGACCCTGATAGCGGTCGGCCTCGGACTGGCATTCTATTGGCTGAATAATCATGGGTTTGAGGGGCGCTGGAGCCAGCGTATCGCCGACGAGCTGGCCCGCCGGGGAATCCACGCGGATTTTGAGTCCGTCCGCTTCTCTCCGACCAAGGGCGTTATCGCTACAAACCTCAAGATTTTTACTGATCCGTCTCGTGATACCATTTTAGCCAAAATTCCTGGTCTGCGGTTGGATGTCGACCGCGGGAAGGCCTTCCGGGGTAAGCTGCAGATTCGCAGAGTCTACCTGCAGAATGCCGAGCTAAACATCCCACTGACAGACGAAGATTCTCTGCAAATAAATAATCTTACGGGCCGTGTCATTGTTGACCGCCACGACCGGCTCCTGGTTGAGACCAGTCGTGGAACCTTTAGAGGCATGGATATCCAGGCCAATATTGCGCTGGATGATTTCAACCCTGATAAGCTCCGAGAAGGAGTCGGAACCAATGAAAGCAGCAGGCGAAAGGCCAGCTTTACCGAGGATCTTCTCCGCGAACTGGATTCGTGGTCTTTTCCCGACTACTCCCCTCCCACTCTTCAGCTTGAAGTGAAGGGTAGTTTCAACCGACTCACCGCGATCCGCACTTCCATTTCACTAAGGGCTCGGGAATTCATGAGAGGCCGCTACCGGATGCAGGATGTTCGTCTCTCAGGCGAGCTCGGCAACAGAAGTCTCAGCGTGGAAGAGCTGTCCTTCACAGACGGCGTGGGCAAAGTAAGCCTGCAGGCACATTATGACCTCGAGGACAGAACCGGCGGATATGAAGGGACTTCTTCAATTCAAATTGTGGACTTATTGCGGGAAGGCCTCGAGGACGATAGCCTGAGTGAGTTCAGCCCGGACCTAGCCCCGGAAATAAGGGCACGCGGTAGATTTGCGCTTCGTGAAGGAAAGATGGATCTGAGCGCCATCGGTTCTCTCTCTTGTAACTCCTTCCGCTTTCTTGGAATTCCCTTCGAGAGTATCAATACAGATTTTTCCTGGCAGAATGGAGACATCTATCTCCGCGACCTGGTCGTAAGGCACGAGTCGGGAGAGCTGGAAGGTGAGCTCAAGGTGAAGGACGACTTGGTTCAGTATCGCACCCAGACCAGCCTCCCGCTCTCCGCCTACCGCCCCTTCATCGGTGAACAGTCAGGCCTTGAACAAGCGCTTGCAGCGAGCGAATTCGATGAGGCCAGTAGAATCCTAATCAATGCGCAGGGCTCAGTATGGAGAAAAAACCTCAGTGACTGGGACGCTGCCGGCACCTTTCGCCTCGAAAATTTCCGACACAATGGAGTTTCAATCAAACTTGCTACTGCAAGGTTCTCCATGTCTCCCCTCGACTATATTTTCGATGATCTCAACGCAGTATTCAACTATGACGAAGACGCCGGGATCCTCAAGGCAGGGGGAAGCGGAACAGGCACGGTGCTGGCTGAACAGATTCATTTTGACGCAAAGGAGAAACTCACTCGTCTGGTAAAACTGGAGGGCACCGCATGGCCTGGGCCCATCCTCCAGCTGTTCAACCCGAAGATATCCAGAGATATTAGTGAGACCTACCGCTTTCGCGCCCCCCCCCATCTCGCTTCTGATGGTGTCATCGACCACCTGAGGCCCGGGCATCGAACGAACATTCAGACCGTAATAAGGGCAAACGGTAAAGCAGACTTCGATTTGGTGGGACGTCCGATTGAGATCAGTCAGCTCTCGGCAAAAGTTCGCACCAGTTACCGCAAGAACGAGGTGTCGGCGCTGAGTATGAATGTTTTCGGGGGATCGGTCAGCGGGCTCATTACCCAGCAATCCCATCCAACCAGATTAGCCATTCAAATCCAGGGCCAAGGCCTGGATGCCTCTCAAATTGGCCGAACTTACCGTCTCTCAAAAGTTATTCCGGGAACCCTCACCCTTTCCGTAGCAGCGGAGGCAACCGAGCACGAAGATGACCCGGCCGCGAGGAGATGGGAGCTGAAGGGCGCCTGCAACCTGGGTCAGTCGGTCTATAACGGTGTTAGCATCAAGGATGGGACAACGCAATTCGGCTTTGACCCGAAAGGATTGCATTTAAATGATACCCGACTGACCTTCGACTACTCGGATTATTTTCTCCGGGCGCGTCATGGCGGCCCTCTGAGCGCCGATCTTGTAATCGAGCAGATTCACTATCATCCGGATAGCGAGACCACCGAAATTGTGAATTTGCAGGGCAGCGCATGGCCTGGACCCCTTCTACGAATCGCCGATCCTGGAACAGCTGAATACATCGAAAAATTACTAGGTTTCCGCGAGCTTCCGACCCTGAGCGCGTCAGGGCGCTTTCACCACGGAGAAGGCGGAGCCGATACTCTAGTGAATATCAAAATCAAAAACCCGGGAGTCACCGACTATGAATTTCTCGATAAAACCCTGCAACTCCGGGATTTCTCCGCTCAGATCACCAGCAAGGCAGACCGTCACGACATCTCGGCCTTAAAGTTCCAGACCTTTAAAGGCACAGGAGCTGGCACTCTGACCGTGCAGAAGACCCCGCAGGGAAAAACCCGTATCGAGGGAGGACTGCGCTGGGACAACCTGAGCCTCTCCGAGATTGGGAAAAAGTTCTCCTTCGAAAAAGACCCCTTGGGGAGCATCACTGGCCGACTGGATTTTACGACTCTTGCGGGTGATACCCGTTCGCTGAACGGAAAAGGAGTGATCGGATTGAGAAACGGTCAGCTTTTTAACGTTCCCATATTCGGACCTCTCTCCCTTCCACTTGGAACGATTCTGGGAAAGGAATACAGTCACGAGCGAGCGCAGGATGCGTCTGCTACCTTTGTCATCAGGAATGGCACCGTCTTCACCAAGGACCTACTCACTTCCACGCCCTCAACCACTTTCGTCGGAGAGGGAATGATTGATATGAGCGCAAACGAGATGGATCTTACCATGCGAATGAACGCCCGAGGCCTGTTAGGACTGGTAACTCTTCCTCTTGCCCCTCTCAAGGGACTCTTCCAGTTCCGCGGGCAGGGGCCCCTCAAACAGCCAGTTTGGCGAAGCGCCCCGTTCACGGCACCTGAAGAGGGGGAATCACACCCCATCTTCAAGGATCCACCTCGCGCTCAGATTGTTCCGGAACGCTAACCGCCCGGCAGCTGCGACCCAACCTCTGGCAGCGCTCCCCGCATCTCCTCTACCTCCCTGTCACCGGGGCTTGCGCCCCGGGTCATTCTACGGCACCGTGGGTGTGAGAACCAGAGAACTTAACTAAGATGAGTGATCCCATTGCCATTACAGAGGAACAGCTGAAGGACATTCCCTCCACCGAGCAGGCCGCCAACGATCTCCGCCAAGCAGCCGGCATCAAGAGCCGCGAGATCGCCCAGAGCGCAGAAGAACGAGCGCAATTACTGAAGGACTCGGCCGCCCAGAAGGCCCAGAAGCTCCGCGATTTCGCCGGCGAAAAAGCATCCCAGTTTGCAGACGTCGCCGGCGAAAAGGCATCCCAGTTTGCAGACGTCGCCGGCGAACACTGGGAAGAAACAAGGGTCAAGGCTCGTGAAATTCAATCTGACATCGAGGAATATGTCCGCCAGCACCCCTCCAAATCGATTCTGGTTGCTGCAGGGGTTGGATTTCTCCTCGGCCTGATTGTAAGAAGATAATCATCAATCTTCCCCTTTACTCCTGTTTACTCTCCTAACCCCGCAAGCTTGCGATAACACATGCCTGACGGGTTCGACGGCTCCGGCTCCTCTCCAGATTCCTCTCCGAAGGAATCGGAAACGCAATCCGGCAAAGATCGGTTTCTAGAAGGGCTAGCAGAGCACATCAAGGCGCGTGGCGAACTCCTCTTCATCGAGGCACGAGAAGCGCGTGAGGCACTTGGACGACGGGGCGCTCTTGCCTCCGCTACTGGCGCCATCATTGTAATCGGCTATAGCCTAATCCTTATCGCTGGCATCTCTCTCCTTGGCCGGTGGTTGGATGGCCTCACCCCCGGCCTTTCCGGTATTGGATGGCAGGTTTCCGCTCTGGCGGCAGGTCTCGTTCATTTAGCACTGGCGCTTCTACTCTTCCGAAAATTGAAACAGAAACGGGATCTAAACCTTTTCGAATTTACACGGGCAGAATTTAACAAAGACGGAGAATGGCTCAATCAAGTCAAAAAAAACTCGAGCACAAACGAGAAATCATCCTGAGACTGGATGCGTCCCGCGATCGTATCGCGAAACAATCCATGGGGCTGAATCGACGAATGAGACCTGGCCACTTGGTCTCGTCCTACCTCAGCGGCCACCCACTTTTTGCCTTCGGGGCCACTTCAATTGGGGTAGCTGGCCTGACCTACCTACTTTTTCCCCGGCGCAAAAAAATGGAAGGCCAACCCCCACAATCGCTGAAGCAGAGCCTTTTAGGCTGGATTCCCACCTTCTTGAAAGGCTCAATCCGGGGCTGGATTTTTCGGCAGGCCCGGGACTACCTCTTGACGAAACGGCCGTAAACGGATTCCTTGCTTGGCCCTCGCCGCTTTCTATGGTTTTCACAACGCCATCACCGCGCTGTAAGGCGTGCCGCACCTAACCCCATGGCCGAACATCAAGTCCTTGCTCATGTCGATGAATACCTTGCCATCGGCATCGAGTATGATTGCTCAGACATCCACCTCGCTACGAGGTATCCTCCTGCGTGGCGTCGCTACGGCAGCCTTGCTCCTATCTGGGAAGGTCATCCCCCACTCGATTCCGATGACACCGACAGGCTCGCCCGGTCGTTCCTTACGGAGCGGGAATGGGATCGGCTTCAGAAAGTAGGCGACGTTGACTTCGCGTATCAAAATGATCAGGGGCGATTCAGGGCTTCGGTTGTAAAGCAGCGGTTGGGGCTGGATATTGTTTTCCGGATCATCAGCACGGAATTACGAACTCTGGAAGATCTTGGGCTACCCGTGGACCACCTCATTCCTCTTACGCGCTATCACAACGGACTTTTGCTTGTGACGGGTTCTGTGGGATCGGGGAAGTCTACGACCCTCGCTGCTCTTGTTGATTTCATCAACAAGGATCGCGAGGACCATATCCTTACCCTGGAAGATCCGATCGAATACGTTTTTGACTCAGAAAACTGCCATGTGAACCAACGGGAAGTACACTCCCACACCGAATCTTTTCCCAAGGCCCTACGAGGAGCTCTACGGGAAGACCCCGATGTCATCATGGTCGGTGAAATGAGAAACCTGGAGACCATTTCCCTCGCACTCACCGCTGCAGAAACCGGGCACCTTGTCCTTGCCACCCTTCACACCGGAAACGCTCCTAGAACCTTGGACCGGATCCTCGATGTCTTCCCCGTTGACCAGCGAGGGCAGATCAGGGTCATGGTCTCGGAATCTCTTCGAGGTGTCATCTCCCAGCAACTCGTTCCCAACATCGAAGGAGATGGTCGCGCTCTGGCCCTTGAGCTCCTGGTCAACACTCCCGCGGTCGCGGCAACCGTCCGGGATGGCAAGACCTTCATGCTTCCTGGAATCATGCAAACGGGTAAGAACGTTGGCATGATCACGATGGATGAGTCCCTCAGTAACCTCTATGTCCAAGGAAAGATCTCTCAGGAAGAAGCTCTTTACCGCTGCGAGGACAAGGTCCAAATGAAAGCCTTTTTCCAGTCCTGACCTACTCTCCCCATGGCGAGAATTGACGCATATTTTCAGTACCTCATTGAATCCGGCGGATCAGATCTGCACTTGTCCGAGGGCGCCCCTCCCAAGGTTCGGGTCCACGGAGCGATAACTCCTATTCCCGATCAACCCACTCTGGCAGGGGACGACTTCAAGGATCTACTCTCAGAGATCTGCGATAAAGAAGCCTTCGAGGGTTACCTCGAGACTGGCGACCTCGACTTTGCCTACGAGATGGATGAGGATTCCCGGTTTCGGTGCAACTACCTTCAACAGAAAAATGGGCTGGCGGCGGTGTTCCGCCTCATCCCCACCGAGATCGCGTCTCTTGAAGACCTGAACATCCCTACGGTGGTAAAAGAGTTTGGCCACATGCGTTCTGGCCTCGTCCTCGTGACTGGGCCAACCGGTTCCGGCAAGTCGACCACGCTGGCGGCTCTGCTTGACTACATCAATTCGAACTTCGCGAGACACATCATCACCGTAGAAGAGCCAATTGAGTTTGTACACCGGAACAAACGCAGTATCCTTACCCAGCGAGAAGTCCCTATCCAAACACCCTCCTTCGCAGATGGCCTGCGGGCCGCACTTCGGGAGGATGCAGACATCGTTCTGGTTGGAGAAATGCGTGACCTCGAAACTATCTCTCTTGCGCTCACCGCTGCAGAAACAGGACTGCTGGTATTCGGAACTCTGCATACCAATAACGCTCGCAAGACGGTCGACCGACTGGTGGATGTATTTCCTGCGGACCAGCAATCTCAGGTCCGCACCATGCTTGCTGCATCCCTTCGCGGTGTCGTTGCCCAGTTACTAATGAAGCGCAGTGACAAGCCTGGACGATGCGCGGTGAATGAGATCATGTTCGCCACACCGGCGGTTTCGGCGATCATTCGGGAAGGGCAGACCCAGAAACTTTATGATGTGATTATCGGTGGTAAAGCCGACGGAATGCAGTTCATGGATGAGTCTATCTGGGACAAGCTGCGGGCAGGAATGGTGACCTCACAAGAGGCCTACATGAAGGCGATCGACAAGACTCGCTTCAAGAAGTTCCTTCCAGAGGAGCATGCCGCTCTCGGGGAGGCCTCCGGGGAAAACCCGATGGAGCACTAGGGGGGGGGCGATCACATGAATTTTTGAGGCTCTCACGAGCGATTCGTGGACCTCAGTAGGGACTTACTCACACCCATTCACACCCGGACGTCCCAGCCAGATCGAGAAATCGAGGCCATGCCCCATAGGGTCTTGCTATTTACCGCCGGCGATTGATGGTCGTGCGCACAAATTTACTCTTTTACCTGAACCCTTGGAATGTCCTTAGGCCAAGACCTTCTCTCCTTCAGTTGCCCGAAATGCAGGGTAAAGCTTCGTGTGCCGGTATCCATGGCTGGTATCGAGGGCCCCTGCCCCTCTTGCTCAGCAATCATTCAGGCTCCCGAAGCCCCTTCGCGTGGTCCCCGCCACGCCAGCTCTGGCTCCCAAGCTCGGTCCGCTCCTGCCGTCCGACCAACAAACCCTGTCTCCGCCTACGCGGATCCTCCCAGACCTCCATCTCAAGCTGAGGAGCCCGTTTCCCCTCAATACAGCATCCCTCCTAGCTCCCCCGCGACCAAACCCTCTCAAGGGGCCGAGAACCTAATCTCAAAGGCTAACCACCATCCGTCTCGCCCGAACCTCGAAGAGAGTCCATCCCATCCCACTCCCCAGTCTCATCCGCAGCATCCGTCCATCACCCAACGATCTGCTCCCTTGACCGAAGCTCCGGTCCCAACCGCGAACGGCCCTTGCACTGAGAACCCTTCTCCCGTCGAAAAGAGTGGTCAGTCGAAGCCCACGATCAAATCTTCGCCTGCTTCATCCAGTCCTGAAGATACCCAAATCCATTCTTATGCTGCGAAGAGCAATGCAACTGCGACCGGAGAGCCGGAAATTGATCCGCTCTTGACCCTCAAGCCTGCGGCTATCAAGGCACCCAGGCAAAGGGAAAGAGAGCGTCTTCCCACTAACAGCAGTCTTCCGAGCGAACGAAAGTCCAGAACCGAAAAGAAACCGGAAGAGTCGGAGCTCTCCGATGAGCCATCTTATTCTGCAGAAGAACTTCTGGACTTGGAGTCTTCTGAATCCATGGAGCCGGAAAGACCTCCTTCCTCGGAAAGCGCTTCACGGAAAGGCAACCCAGGACAGGCAACACCCAAGAAACCATTGCCAGATCCGTCCGAGCTGGAATCTGAAAAAGCCGTACAGCTCAACGTCAACGCTTCCTCTGTTGGAGCCATGGTGGGCCACGAGCATGCGGGAAGCCTTGAGAATACCAGACGATCCCAGCCCACCTGGGCAGGAATGTCCTTTCTCCTCATCTTCCTCACACTCTCGGCAGTGATGATCTATCTGGTCCTGGATCTCAGTGACATGCTGCCCCACAGCAAACGCTACGGTCAGCTTCCAGATCCGGTGGCCAGCGGAACCTCAAAGGCTCCCTCCACGACCGGCGAAACCTCAGCAGCAGCGGTCTCCGGGGCAAATAGACCGACTGAGGAACCTTCAACCTCGGCACAGTCCGCTGGAGTTTTCAAGGTCGATCCAAACAGCCTCTTTTCAGGACCATTATCGTCTAATCAGAACGTTCAGCCAACGCCCGACAACCCCCAAATCATCGGGACAAAGAACTCTGCTTCAGAGGATACCCTCGGCCACAAGGAAGTATCGGACGAAGACTCCGGGGCTTCTTTACCAGGAGACCCTGAACCTGCCGCTCTAGGCTCTGTCGGAGCCCTTATCGACGAGCAGGATGTCAAGGTCCGTGGCGAAGTCAGCCTCCCCCCTCTTATTGACCTGAATCCATCACGAAATGCGCTTCCGACACAGAGTAGCGTCCCAAGTGCCCCATCTGAAACACTCTCCCTCTTTCTCGCAGCCCGTACTCTCAATGAGCGGCGCCCCTATATGACTGATTCCCGTCGATCTGAAGCTGAGCTGGAGAGGGGTCCCTTAGCGAAAGAGCTCCCTGCTATCGTCCAGCAGAGACTTCTGAAGTACATGAAGGATCACTCAGAAAAGACGGATGAGATATTTTTTGAGATCTCTTTTGAAAGAGATTCCACAGCTCCCATCTTGGTTCAGGTCAATGCAGGTAGTGATGGGCAGATGAGGGTTCATACCGACGCATTCCTTGATCTCTATAACGATGAGATGGCGCGCTTTCAGGCCGTGCCAGTCAAAGGCGAGCGGACCTTCCACACCCTCGCAGATGCTTATAAGCAGTGCTTTGAGGAGAAGATCCCAGGAGCAGCAGATAAGAGTTATATTAAGCTTCGCCAACACGAGCAGGTTACTGCGCGCCTCCAGGCCTATTTTGCAAAAGATTCGGAAATCTCTCAGCAAATAGGCCAGTCCAAGGCTCTCCCATGGGGGCGCTCTGGAATCTGCACTGTCACCGTAAGGTGGAATACTGATTACGGACGGCCCTATGTCGAACTCGTCCGTATTGATGATCTATCCTGGGCCCCCTGAGGGTTTTCGGCTGGAGCTCTCTCTCCAGTCCCCAGCTTCAGCGCACTACCTCGGACTACGGGCTCTAGCCACAGCAGAGTAAAGCTCCGGTGGATGGATTGTTCAATCGGAGGGCTTGGGCACCCGAACAACCATGAAACCCTGCACGCTACTGTACTTCTTGAACTCGCAGTCATTTTTTATTCGGAGCAATCCAAAGGCCCGCTCCGCGACATGGACAGGTGTGACTGCAACCTGATACTCCCTGCCGGGCTTGACCACCTCCAGTTCGTATTTGAACTGCTCATTAGTACAGGAGATATCAGTAACCATGATATCCGTTTCATGGTTCACCCTTATCTTGAAAATTTGAGTCTTCCCTTTGCCATTCAGGTCCCAGAAGAGAGTGGGCGGATCGATTGAGAACAGGTCGGGAATCTCAAGCTTGGCAGTCAGGACGATCGGATTTGGCTCACCCTCAAGAGTAATAACGATCTTTTTCTCTATAGCGCCTTTTATTGTTCCGAGCTTGAAGTTGCCGCGGACTACTCCGCTCTCTCCCGGATTCCAAGTAAGCTTTCCATTCCCACTGATTTCAGCGGAGAGACAGCTGCAGGCAGCTTGGTATTCTTTTATGGTGACGGGCAGCTCTCCTCCAACCTTGAAAGGAAATTCTACACTGAGACGGTCCTTGTTCGGTGGCAAGGTCAACGAAATCTCATCTGTCTCAAATACCAGTTCTCCAAATAAAACCGACGGCCCCATCAGGAGAAGACTTAGCCCAACGAACCTTTTTTGTTTCGGAATATTCATTACTTCGATTTGAGCCCGACCAGTTCTACCGTTATAATCAGGTTCCCATCCCGCCATCTTGGGCCGATGAGGTAGACTCTTTTACCTACCTCGAAGACCCGATCCCATCTCAGGGTCATCTTGCTCTTCTGCCAATATTCAACATCGAGCCGTAATTTCCGGGATTCCTTGATAGAGGCCTGCGGCTGGAATGTCAGCATCAGCGCTTGTGAGTTGCTGATTGGTTGAGCCCAGCTCTTGTATCCCTTGAGAATATCCTGCTCCACTGAGCCAAGTTTTACGAAGGTTTCATATGGCTCTAACTTGGCGACCTTCCTGAGCTTACCCTCTTCCTCTGCACTTAGAGAGACAACGCCATCCCCGAGGGCAGCAGGTGATCCATTCGTGCCAAAGAGAACCGCTGTTCTCACCTTGCCTATGACCTCCTTACCTGGATCCTGCGCACCTGCAAGACCCGTCAGGGCAAGGTAAATAAGTAGCAGCATTCTCATTCAGTTCGCCTCCTTTCAGTATGTCTCTTTGACGTTTACGTAGAATCCGTGGTGACCATCGGAGAATCCTGCCCCAACCGCCAGATCAGAGTCGGAGAGGGGCGCCAGACCTTCGACCACCAGAAGGGTCGAATCCGACTCCCTATCGACGATGACTTTAGTGGAAACATTTGTGAGCGGAGAGTAGACCTCCGAGCCCGCCGCAGCATCGACCAGCATTGGTGAGGATCCACCTATCTTAGCGCTTTTCATCCCAAGGAGAAAGGCAAAGACCACCGCACAGGTAACAGCCGGCGCCATCCACCAGAGCCATCGACGATTGAAGGCAGCAAAGCCCCCTGGCCCCTCTATCCCTTCGCCAGCCTTTTGATCAGCTTTGACGAGTTTTTCGAGATGAGAATTAAAGTAGTCAGGGAATGGAGGATCGACCTCGCGAGGGACGGAATCGCGTAACTTCTCCCTGAGGAGAAGAAATCTGGCACGCTCCTCTCGCAGCTCAGGAGAGCTAGCCAGGATCGGCTCAAACTCCTTCATCTCCTCGTCACTCAACCCATCATCCATCCAGCGGGTAAGCAATTCTTCTTTCCGGTCGTTCTTCATATGTTGATCAGCAAAGTTTGCAGTTTTTTCCGGGCATAAAACAGGCGGCTCATCACTGTGCCGAGGGAGCAATCCATGACATCAGCAATCTCCTTATACTCTAGACCCTGCACCTCGCGAAGCAGGATCGTTTCCCGGTGTTCGGGAGATAGTTTCTCAAGGGCGTTTTCGATATTCGCTCTCGTCTCTCCCTGGGAGAGCGCTTCGTCGGGACGAGATACCCGCGCGGGTGTCGCTAGGGCTCCCGCAGCGATTGCCTCCCTGTCGAGCAGGTTGTCATCCAGGTCCCCCGCAATATCTATTTTTCTTTTTCGCATCCAGTCATACACCACATTGTGGGTAATCCGATACATCCAGGTTGAGAAGCGCGCACGTGCCTCGAACCTCGGCAAGGCCTTCCACACCTTCAAAAAGACCTCCTGCGCGAGGTCCCATGAGTCCGCTTCGTTTTTGACCATATTCTGAATCATCGCATAAACCCGCCCCCGATGTCTGGTCACGAGAATATCAAAGGCACCGTAGTCACCCTCTTTACATCGACCTACCAGTTCTGCATCGGAGATTTCGTCAGGAGCGCCCTCCCCTCCGGCATCACCGGGAACAGGGCCCTTTATCAGGTTTGACGCAATGGAACGGTGGAAATTCATCAAAGTTAGGCCGAGGGGAAGTTGGCTCCAAACGTCCGCTTGAGCAAGCGGAGACACCTTGAAAACAGGGTCCGGAGCGAGGTTTCTTCTTCAACCTCGTCCGGGTTTGCAGGAAATCCCCTCAAAAGTTATGCTCAGGACCCCCTATTCTAGGCCGGTAATACCCGCAAAGGACGGGGAGGCTGCGCCATTCCTAATAGACGTCCCTCTGGTAACGTTTCTCCTTCTTCAGGTTCTTCACGTAACTTTTAGCCTCGTCCTCACTCTTTCCCCCATGCTTTTCCACAATCTGACGGAGGCTTGCATCCACATCCTTCGCCATTCTGGAGGCGTCGCCACAAACATAAAAGGATGCTCCGGCCTCCAACCACTTCCACATCTCCGCACCTTCTTCCTCCATTCGGTGCTGCACATAAATTTTTTCCTTCTGATCTCGTGAGAACGCCAAGTCCAGACGAGTCAGGATCCCATCTTCCTGCATGGAAACAAATTCTTCCTCATAGAGAAAATCCGTCTCCCGATAGGGGTTGCCGAAGAGCAGCCAGTTTTTTCCGGTTGAGCCTCGCACCCTCCGCTCTTCCAGGAATGCGCGAAAGGGAGCAACCCCGGTCCCTGGCCCAACCATGATGATGGGAGCCTTATCGTCCTCAACCAGCCTGAAGGCTTTGTTATGGTGAACGAAAGACCCAGGCTGAATCCCCTCTGCCCTGTCCGCAAGAAACGTAGAGCATACACCGCCTCTCTCTCGACCGTGAGAATGATATCTGACAATGGCAATCGTCAGATGAACTTCACCAGGATGAGCATTTGGACTTGAGGAAATCGAGTAAAGTCGCGGCTGGAGCTTCTTCAGGACTGTCACAAACTCTTCTCCGTCAGAGAAATCTGCAGGGTATTCCGTAACAAGATCAATCAACTCTCGGCCCCAGCAAAAATCGTTCATCACCTTCCGGTCTCCGCTTTCCACAACAGACCGAAGGTAGGGAGAGCCGCTCCGCCCCTGCCACGCTTGCAGCAACTTTGGCGTCAGCGACCGTATATCATATCCCGTCATCAGAGCATCCCGCAACGGCACTTCACCACCCCCCGGAATGGGAACCTCCTCATTGGTATTGAAGGGAAGGCTCTCCAATATTTCGTCTACCTGCGCCCCTGAGTTCACCGGAAACACTCCGAGGGCATCGCCTACGACGTAGTCCATTCCTGACCCTTCCAAAGATAACTCGACATGATGAGTCTCCTTTTCCGCACCCGCACTGTTCAGGTTGTAGTTCCGTAGGATCGGACTCCAGAACGGATTCTTTTTGCCATAAGGGACAATGTCTTCCTCCCCGGAGTCTGTCGCGGCAATCGAAGCCGCTCCTCCAAGGCTCTCAAAAACTCCTTTCCGCCATGACGCAAAAGGCTCGTCGTAATCGACATCGCAATCCACCCGCCGGTAAAACCGTTCAGCTCCCAGCGCTTCCATCCTGTTGTCAAAGTCGATCCCACACTTACAAAAGTCTGGATACTCGGTGTCACCAAGGGACAGCACGGAAAACCGCACTCCTTTCATTTCCGGAGCCTTGTCACTCTGGATAAATTCATAAAGGTCCGCGGCATTGTCGGGGGGTTCACCGTCTCCGTAGGTGCTGGTAATTATAAGAAGGTTTTTCTCCCCAGCAAGTCGGCTGAAATCATACTGGCCCATGTCCACCACCTCGGTTTCAAAGCGACCCCTACCGAGATCCTTGGCCATTTTTTTGGCGCAACCCTCGGCGTTTCCAGTCTGTGACCCCACTAGAATAGTAACAGGGAGAACTGGGCCTTCCTCCTCAGTGGCTCCGTTCGGAGCCCCGTCAAGCATCTCGCTGAGGAACCCCCCGAGCCACTTTCGCTGCTCGGGAGTAAATGGAGCGCCATCAGGAACAAGAATCCGGTGCGGCATGATTCTGTAACTTTTCGGACCGGGTCTTTTCGGTTTTTCTTAACCAGCCCGTTCCGTCTGAAGCAATGGTAAGTTGCTTCGAATTTCTTTCAAGGCTATTATACTTGGAGCCGTTCACTCCTACTCAATCCCCAAGGGTGAAATCATCTCGCTGAAATCAACACCCAGATCACCAAAACTCTTTCAAGCTCAACGATCCCACTTACCTGTTTTGTCTCCCTGAGGAGGCAAATGAGGGCCCCGCATGCCGGATCAAATTTTCAGGGCCTCACCCCTTGAAGGGCTAGCGCTACTCCGGGAGGGGGAAATCCTGATTGAACGCAAAGACCCTTTCACGAATCTCTCTCAACTTCTGATCCTCTTCCCGATTTTGGATCGCGGCGAACATGAAGTCCGCCACGGACTCGAGATCCGCCTCTTTCATCCCCCGGGTGGTTACCGCGGGGGTTCCCAACCGAATGCCACTGGGCTTCATGGGCGATCCCGTATCGAACGGTATTGAGTTCTTATTGACGGTAATACCTGCAGCATCGAGAGCCGCATCCGCCACTGTTCCATCGAGACCCAGCGGGCGCATGTCCACCAACATACTGTGGTTATCGGTGCCACCCGAAACGATTCTGAAACCATGATCTCCCAATCTGGCAGCCAGGGCTCTCGCATTCTCAACGACTTGCTTCTGATACACCGTGAATTCCGGGCGGAGAGCTTCTCCAAAGCATACCGCCTTGGCTGCGATGACATGCATGAGCGGCCCTCCCTGCACCCCGGGAAAGACCATTGAGTTGATCTTCTTGGCGTATTCTTCTCTACACAGGATCAAGCCACCGCGGGGCCCTCTCAGAGACTTATGGGTAGTCGTTGTGACAAAGTCAGCATGCGGTATGGGTGTCGGGTGCACTCCAGAAGCAACCAACCCCGCGATATGGGCCATATCGACGAAGAGATAGGCTCCTACCTCTTTCGCTATCCGACCCATCCTCTCGTAGTCTACGACCCGGGAATAGGCGCTTGCACCACAGGTTATCAGTTTCGGCTTCACCTCAGCGGCAGCTGACGCCAACTGGTCATAGTCGATTTGTTCATCTTCCTCACTCACTCCGTAGTGCGTCACCTCATAAAATTTCCCGGAGAAATTTGCCTTATGCCCATGAGTCAAATGACCGCCATGAGCAAGATCCATGGTCAGAATCCTGTCTCCCGTCTCAAGAAAAGCAAAGTAGACCGCAGCGTTGGCCTGTGATCCTGAATGAGGCTGCACGTTAACGTGCTCCGCGCCAAAAAGCTCTTTCGCCCTGTCGATGGCAAGCTGCTCAGCTCGGTCAACATTCTCACATCCCCCATACCATCGACGCCCGGGATAACCTTCCGCATATTTATTGGTCAGGAGAGAGCCCTGCACTTCCAGAATCGCCCTGCTTGCGAAGTTTTCTGACGCGATTAATTCAACGTGGTCCCGCTGACGACGACCCTCCGCCTCTACCACGTCGAAAACCTCAGGGTCGCTGACAGCAAGGTAGCTTCCTGATGCCTTGGTGACCCGGGC
>Ga0115011_10000672_pt1 | contig 26844 bp, 20 predicted proteins | sample TroAtlMetagenome_2_FD_88705 | JGI IMG/M metagenome (GOLD analysis project Ga0115011, IMG submission 88705) | Marine eukaryotic phytoplankton communities from Atlantic Ocean - Tropical Atlantic ANT8 Metagenome | ecosystem: Environmental > Aquatic > Marine > Oceanic | place: Tropical Atlantic...
AGAAGAAGCTCCGGCAGAAGAAGAAGCTCCGGCAGAAGAAGAAGCTCCGGCAGAAGAAGAAGCTCCGGCAGAAGAAGAAGCTCCGGCAGAAGAAGAAACTCCGGCAGAAGAAGAAACTCCGGCAGAAGAAGAAACTCCGGCAGAAGAAGAAACTCCGGCAGAAGAAGCCCAAAAATCAGACGAAGCCAGTGAAGCGGGTTCTGAAGAACAATAATCAAAGGCTGAACCTTTAATAAAGAACAGCCCCGAACACCACAGGTAACCTTTTGGAGGGCGCCGTGCCCGTAAGAATTTACGCAGTAGCGAAAGAGCTGAATTACGACAGCAAGGAATTAGTTGATATCTGCAAGAAAGCAGGTATCACAGGAAAAGGTTCTGCGCTAGCAAGTCTTGACGATGATGAAGTTCAGCAACTCAAGGATTACCTCAACAAGGCTCCCTCATCAGATGCAGAGCCGGAACCGGGCGAGGTTCCCAAGAAACCATCTCGGCGGACTCGGGGTCCGATCAAGGTGGTTGCCAGCAAAAAACCAAGTGGACCTTTGTCTGCTCGAAATGATGTCGAAGAGGCAGCCGAGGATACGGTCGAAGCTCCGCTGGAAGAATCAGAATCAGAAACTGATGCCGATACTGATGCCGATACTGATGCCGATACTGATGCCGATACTGATGCCGATACTACGAAACCATTGGAGCGTCCGCGCCGAAGGAGCCCGGGAAGTCTTGATGCTAAAATTAAAGTCATCGGTCGTAAATCTGTTGAAGGTAGCGGTGAAAGTAGCGATGCCAAGCCGAAGCAGAAACGTCGGGAACCAGTTATCAAACTTGCTTCCGTACCCAAATCTCGAAAACCTGCCGCTCCTAAAAAGGTTGAAGAGAAAACGGTCAAGCCGGCCATGTCACTTTCCGATGCTCTTAAAAGCAAAGTCGGAAAACGTGGACCACTAAAAAACCTCTCAAAGAGTCTGGATGAACCTCAGGCGGTCCCTGAAAAGGAAACCGGTAAACGAGGGAAGAAACGTAAAGGAAAAGGTAACGATCGTAAGGAAGGTGATTTAGCGGGCATGGCATCCGCACGTGCTGACCGGAAAAATCAGCAGCGTCGACGAGAACAACGTGGAGGTTTTCAACGAAACAACGAGCGAGGTGGGCGTCGTTTTGGTCGGCGAACCCTGACTCGTACCGGTAAAAACACAGCCGCACCCCGTAAATCCAAAGTTTCATTGGAACTACCCTGCTCCATACGGTCATTCTCCGAAGCAGCTGGGTTACCCGCTAGTAATGTCCAGATGACCTTGATGGGCCTCGGAGCGATGCTCACCATCAACGATCAAATAGATGAAGAACTGGCAGAAATGCTGGCTATTGAGCTCGGCGTTGAAATCGAATTCAAACAACCCGAGTCGCTTGAAGAATCACTTATTGACGCCATTGAATCTCAAGTGGATACAGACACTGATTTGTCAGTGCGACCTCCGGTCATCACTTTTCTTGGCCATGTCGACCATGGTAAAACCTCATTGTTGGATTATCTGATTGGGATCGACGTTGTCTCAGGAGAAGCTGGAGGAATCACTCAACATATTCGAGCCTTCCAAACCAACCACAACAATCATTTGATCTCATTTGTTGATACTCCCGGTCACGAAGCATTCACCGAGATGCGAGCTCGCGGTGCAAACGTTACAGACATCGCTGTTCTCGTCGTCGCTGCAGACGACGGAGTGATGCCGCAAACGGAAGAAGCCATCAGCCACGCCAAAGCGGCGGGGGTTCCAATTATTGTTGCACTCAACAAAATCGATCTCCCAGGAATAACGGACGAGCATATCAACACCATCCTGGGGGAATTACCTGGATATGACCTAACACCCAGTGAATGGGGTGGAGATGTGGAAGTGGTTCGTACGAGTGCCATCGACGGTACGGGGATGGACGACCTTCGTGATACGATCCTTGGTATTGCTGAATTGCACGAATATCAGGCTAACCCAAACCGTGACGCCCTCGGAGTTTGCCTCGAGTCTGAACAAGAAACAGCTCGTGGTATTATCGCTAAAGTCATTGTTCAAAACGGTACTTTGAAAGTTGGGGACGTTATGGTCTGCGGTCACGCACATGGACGCGTGAAAGCTATCTACGACACTTTGACCGGTGACCCTGTTGAAGAGGCCGGCCCAAGTACACCTGTGAATATCGCCGGTCTGAATATAGCTCCAGACGCTGGAGACAAATTCCACATCGTGGGCGAAATATCTGATGCTCGAGAAGTTGCCGAATTACGTTCGGATCGTTCAAGAGCTACCAATCTTTCAGGGAACACGATTAAAGTCTCGTTTGATGATTTCCAGCGTCGGCTGGAAGAAGGGACTCTGGGGCCAAGTGAGATTGCAACGCTAAACTTGATCATTCGAACGGACGTCCGAGGTTCCATTGAAGCGATTCAGAAAGAACTTGGGAAACTGCAGCATGATGAAGTGCAGATAAAAATCCTGCAGGCTTCGGTCGGTGGTATCACTGCCGCGGATATCGTTCTGGCAGATGCTTCGGAAGCTGTTGTCATCGGCTTTAATGTAGCGCCGGACAATGATGCTCGACGACTCGCCGATGAAAAGCAGGTTGAAATCCGACGCTATGACGTAATTTACAAAGTCACCGATGATCTCCGCATGATGCTCGAAGGGAAGTTGAAACCTGAAGAAAAGATGGTCGAACTTGGGCATGCCATGGTGCAGCAGGCATTCAGTATTAGTAAAGTCGGTTCGATCGCCGGTTGTCGTGTGGTACAGGGTAACATCGAACGTAACTGCCGCATTCGTGTGATTCGTGACGGACGTGTCATTGGTGACTACGGATTAGATTCTTTGCGACGGGAAAAAGAGGATGTAAAGTCTGTTCGTGAAAACATGGAATGTGGTATTAAACTTGCCGGCTTTAACGACGTCAAACAGGACGATATTCTCGAAGCTTATAAAATCGAAGAAGTCGCGCGTACGTTGTAATGACGACAATCGCAAGTTTCTAACAAAGTCTCTGATTTCCAAGGCATACAATAATCTATGAGTTCTCGGCGAGTATTAAAAGCAGCTCAGGCAATTCGTGAGGTCGTTAGTACAGCGATTATTACGGACCTGCGCGATCCTCGCATTGAGAATGTTACGGTCACTCAGGTCGAAGTGTCGGGAGATATACGTCATGCCCGAATCCATGTCTCGATCATGGGTTCAGAAACCAATAGCCAACAGGTTCTTAAAGGGCTAAATAACGCCTCTGGGTTCCTGCAACGCAAAGTCGCAAATCGAATCGACACTCGATACACACCCAAACTGCAATTTGTGCAGGACGAAGGCCTAAAGCATTCGCTGGAAGTCACTAAAATCCTCGATGAAGTTTTACCTCCCAACCCAATAGAAGACCAATTGGATCACGCCTCGGAGAACCTTGATAACATTTAAGAGTTCTATCCGAAGGTTACCTCAATAGATAAACAATATTATGAGCGCTGCAAAACGAGCTTCGTTAATCAAGAAGACATTTACGGTTTTGAAAAAGCAATTCCCTAAAGTGCAATTGCCCGTGAAGGACCGCCCTATTCTGGAACAACTGCTTTATGCCTGCTGTCTGGAAAATGCCACTCCGGATCAAGCAACTGAAGCCTTTAGTAAAGTTCAAACGCGATATGTCGACTGGAACGAAGTACGAGTAACTACCGTTTCCGAGCTTACCGAAGTAATGGGCTGCCTGCCTCGTGCTGCTGAATCTGCTCGTAATCTCCGACGTGTCCTGTTCAATGTCTATGAAACTCACTTTTCATTTGATCTTTCCTTTATGGCAAAAGAAGGACTGAGCAAAGCAACTGCCACGATTAAAGGTTACTACGATGAGATTCCAAATTTCGTAGTCAACTATACCGTCCAAAATGGCCTTGGTGGACACGCCATTCCACTTAGTGACGGTGCACTGGATGCCTTGGAAATCCTCAGCATCGTAACTCCCAAAGGAAGGCAATCCGGCAAAGTCGCCGGACTTGAACGTACGATTGCCAAGAATAAAGGTGTTGAGTTTGGCTCGCTGCTCCATATACTTGGCGCACAACTTGCAGAAGACCCCTACGGGAAAAAGACACATGAAATCCTGCTCAAAATCAATAAGGGCTGCACTGATAATCTACCTGTAAAACCTTCCAAGAAATCGGCCGCCGCGGAAAAAGAAGAAACCGGCAATTCTAAAAAAGTTGCCCGAAAAATAACCCCGAAGAAAGCTGCTTCCAAGAAAAAGAAGGCGGCTCCCAAGAAAAAGAAGGCGGCTCCAGCAAAGAAGAAAGCTGCTCCCAAGAAAAAGAAGGTAGCTCCGGCAAAGAAAAAAGCGGCTCCCAAGAAAAAGAAGGCCACACCTAAGAAAAAATCCGGACGTCCTAAGAAGCCTCGCTAAAACGGCGTTCGACCGCATCCCACCTTTTGCTAGAATACAAACAGTAATACTCGGGCTTTGATATTAAATCCAGTTAGAGCATAAGGTGAATATTTGTTGCGAATTCTATTTGCGCTTTCCGCTGTTTTGTCATTAGCATTGTCAGCTATCAGTGACGATGTTAGTGATTTTACGATACCCGAAATCCCAGCTACACTTCTTGAGCAGAGTCGCCTGTCGGAGGCTCAGGCCGATAAACTACATGCGGCCACTCTCTTTGGTCAGGCTCGTTTGGAACAACAACGCCGACAATTTGGCGACGCTCTGCAACTATATCAACGTGCCTGGAGGTACGATCGTTCAGTCGTCTCAATTTCTAATCAGCTCATCCCGCTGGCGATGGGACTCAAGCGAACCGAGGAGGCGGCTAGATACGCTGCTTTAGCTATCGAGAACAATGCGTTAGACAGTCAAAAACTGATGCAGATGGCTGTTGTTTTAACCCGCAATGGTAAATACGACCGCGCACTTCAAGCCTTCCAAACGATCCTCGAACGCGAAGACGATTCTTCGCTGCAATTGCCTAAAGCCCTTATCTCTGCAGAATTGGGTCGTACCGCGTTATTAGCCCAAAAAAATGATCTTGCATCAGCCGCATTCGATAATGCGAATGCGGCCTTAGAAAATCCTGAAGAAGCGGGCCTAACTCAATTACATATCACGCAACTCAAAGGGTCGACTGGGGCTGTCTTTCTGGCGATGAACGAAGCCTATCAAGCTACAAAGCAATTTGATAAAGCGCGGGCAGCCATCGAACAGGCACAACAAGTCTCACCCAACCCCGAAATCCACGCCCTTCGTCTTGCTCAGCTATTTCTGGCAGAATCTAAACCGCAGGAAGCCCGCACAACTCTCCAAAAGTACTTTGACTCCAAATCACTACAGGCTAAGGCCGATCCCTACGGCCTACTGATCAGTATCAACCAAGTTCAACATAGAGAAGGAGCAAACCTGATCAGTCGGGAGCAACTACAGGCTATTCAGCAAACTCAAGCCTCGAACCCATACTTAGGGTATGCATTAGCCGAGATCGCCTTAACCACTGGAGATCTGGAACTGGCTATTCAGCAGTTACGTAAGTTCTTGCCGATTCAGCCCGTACTTCGTGGTTATCAGCATGCGGTGGATGCCTTACTTCCCGAACACTCCGAAGAGATAACGATCACCGATACGGCCGCGATGGAGTTAGCTTGGGTTCTGGGTACGGTGTACTCCCGTAGTCGTTCACTTGCTTCGCTACAGCAACAACGTATCTCCAGAATTACTTCGAACAAAAAACAACTGGAGCATTTGGCCCAAGTCGTGCATGACTATTCAGCCAATGACAAAACACCTCAAAACACAAACCCCAGCTTAAAAACGTTCACAAGCCATACTGCCGCAGCGACGGCCCTACTATTCTCACAAGTCAAGGATTGGCAACAGGCTCGAAAGTTTTTTGAACTGGCGATTACCGAGGCTCCCCGGCAAAGCGGGGCGTTCTATGAGCACTGGGGAATCCAATTATTGATCAACGATGAACTGAAGGAAGCCATCGCCGTTTTGGAAAGTGCTCTTCAAAACGAATATCTAAGGAATAAACCAGCCATCCATTTTCTGCTCTCTAGTGCCTATTTACTCACCGAACAAAACCAAAAGGCAATCAACTCCGCGAAACTGGCTGCTGACCAAGCAAACAACAACCCTCGCCTACTCAGCAGATACCCCTGGGTTCTGTACCACACGGGGCAATGGGAACAGGCACAACAGGAGTACGCTCAACTCTTAACTAAACTCGATGAGATGCAGTCTGATCCAAACGTAGCAAATATCGCCCGGGATGCTAAATTGACCCTGTCTATTCTGTGCCAACGGTTAGATCGAGAAGACGAAGCAGTCGAATGGCTTGAGCAAGTTCTAGATACAAATCCGGAAGATGTGGGGGCGCTTAATGATCTCGGGTACCTTTGGGCAGAACGCAATGAACACTTATTGAGAGCTCAACAGATGACATTGAAAGCTGTCAAAGCAGCGCCTGAAAACGCAGCTTATCGGGATAGCCTTGGTTGGGTTTACTATCGATTGAAAAAATACGAAAAGGCCCAAGCTGAGCTCGAAGCAGCCCGAGAGCTTAACAACTCTGATGGTGTTATCTGTGACCATTTAGGAGACACGCATCTCCAGTTAGGCAATCCAAAGGAAGCTGAGCAGATGTGGCAAAGAGCATTAGAATTGCTGGATGCCGAAAAAGATAGGAAACAAATCGATCTCCTCCGCACGAAGCTCGAAAATCTGAGTGATTGATACCCCAGCAGCTATTTCTCATAATCATGGTACCCATCGTTACAAAAAGTAATTCCTTGACTCCCTCCTAATCCACATAGAAATGGAATTCAACATGGCAGGACATTCCCATTGGGCAGGCATTAAACACAAGAAAGCTGCGATTGACAACAAACGCGGTAAATTGTGGAGCAAACTCTCTAAAGCAATTATCATTGCTGCCAAAATGGGTGGAGGAGATCCGGCTACAAATATCCGTCTTCGCCAGGCAATTCAGGATGCGAAAGATGTCTCCATGCCAAAAGACAATATCGCTCGTGCTATTAAAAAAGGAACGGGAGAGTTAGACGGTGGTAACGTTGAAGAAATCATCTACGAAGGTTACGGTGCGCATGGTGTGGCTATTATGTGCGAGATTATGACCGACAATCGGAATCGTACCGCTCCGGAACTTCGAAAAATGTTTGAAATTCATGGTGGAAACATGGGAGCGACCAACTGTGTGGCGTGGTTATTTGAGCGCAAGGGACTCTTTCTTCTTCCTGCAGACAGCTCGGATGAAGAATCCATTATGGAAACTGCTCTCGAAGCAGGGGCGGATGACTTCCTCCTTCAAGGTGACCACTATGAAATCACTTGTGAACCGGAAATGTACACTGCCGTTGCGGAAGCATTGGCAGCAGCTGAAATTGCGGTTACATCAAAGCAGGTTACTCGAATCCCCAACAATACGATCGATCTGGATGTTGCACAAGCAAAACAAGTATTAAAGCTCATGGAAGCTTTAGATGATCATGATGACGTTCAAAATGTGTCTGCCAACTTCAATTTGACGGATGAAGTTGTGACTGCATTGCAAAACGAAGCTTAGTGCTTAATTTTATTCCAATACTCTTCAAAAGCACCGTTTTGATGAAAGTCCGGACTGTTGTCGAGGTCATGACACTCAAAACAAGATGTCTTCGCATCTTCGAGACTCCTGTGGACAAAGCTCCGTAATTCATTCAATGAATCGTAAGTACTGCTTGGCTCCTGTTCACGTCGCACATGCTCGCTCCCAGGACCGTGACAGTTCTCACAACCGTTTCCCTGCAATTTCAACGTCTCCGTCAGACTCATAAAGCCGGATTCGTACGGGACATACTTTTGCGGCCGCCAGCCTGTGCTATGGCAACTTAAACATTCAGGATCAAATTGACGAGGAATCTCCGCCCGACCGTGGGGAGCAATAAGTGATTGCGTTGCATGGGCATGCGGAGAATTCTCCCAAACCTCGAATTCGTCCTGGTGACATTCTGCACAAGCTTTGCTGCCAACAAAACGATAACCGGACGGGTGATCCTCTGATTGAATTCCTAGCCCCTCAAACCCAGCTCGTTGCAATGCTTCCTGATATTGCTTGAATATTGCGAGAACCTCCGCCGAATCCGAATAACTGGCATCTAAAGGTACGCGTTGGTATTTCAATCCGGGCTTTGCGTTACCATGATCGAAAACTCCAACAACGGAGGCATACATACTCTTTTCGCCGACTTTGAGGACTTTGGTACTGCCCCCCTTCACCTCTTCTAATTCATAGGCGGGTTCGCCCGGAGCTCCAGCACAAACCAGTAAGTCATATTCGGTATGAGCCTTTGCCAAATTACGTACGTAGTCAAATGTCCCGTGAACCACAAGGATCTTCAGCGACGCCTGGCGAAACATTTCATCCGCTGCCACAATCTTTAATGCTTCTTCGACATCTTCAACAATCAGGTCATCACTAAACAAAGATTTGAGCCAATCGTCCTGAATAACACTAACAACAGCGATCTTGTGATGATCCGTTCCTATGAACTGGAACCTGCGAGTGAACTCCCGATCAAGAATCGCTACATTGGAACTGACAAACATCGACTCATTGTTGTCGTCAACAGCTGCCACAGCGAACAATTCACCAGCTGGCAATTTCAAATCCTCCGGTCCAAGTCCTACAGCCTGATATCCCATTTTCTTCAACAGTTCTGATGTCAGGTTGAATTTTAGTTCTGGCTGGCGTCCAAACCGTCGAACTTGATTTCCAGTGTCAACCGAAACCACATTCCAGCCCTGCTGTTCCTGTAAGCCTCGAATAAAAGAGTCCCGACGCGCAAGTCCTCCCTTTTGGCGTTCTAGTCCGGTACAACCACAGGGCTCAACATAGCCAAATTGCCGGCCCGTAAAAACTAGAATATCCTGTGGGTTATCCCAGCCGGCATACAACGCTGAAGGCTCTCTTGCTGGAGCGTTACTATCCTGCCTGGAAGCGTCTTGATGAACCTGAGGGTCCGAATTCCCCTGAACTGATGACATTGAGTCCGCGGACTTGGGAGGAGTGAGAATGTCGTCACCACAACCGCTTAGCACGATGCAACCAATACAAATCACACTCAGCAACAACGCAAACTGAAGATATTGAATCTTTTCTGACATAAGCCGTAATTCTGCTTCTACTTAGTAACCGACATCAATACTTCCAGTGAAACTTCTTTTACGAATGGGTGAGTGCTGCTCAAGACAATTAGAGCTGGCATGCCTAAATTTCCTCCACGGCGACTTATCTGTTTAGCGCCTGGCTGGATTTTAATCGTGAGCCTGTGATGGAAGGTCTTTCCATTACCAATAGACTCCGGCTCGCCCAAACTCAACTCCAGATGCGAAGCCGGCTCGACTTCTTTCACGGCAAACTCAACCTTTTCCCGATAGGCACCTTTTACTACCAGATTAATACTGGTTTCAAATCCTTGCTCTGAAGAAACTGGCGCCAAATCTAAAACACCAATGTGCTGACTACCGGACTCACGGGAAGCTCGATAGCCTTTCCCAAAAATAGTAATATCTGTCGCAACAGATCCGTTGAGAAAGACATCTACCTTCGGAGCATCAGGGAGATTCGTCGTAAGCCTTACAGGAAAGCTAAAGGAGCCCGGAGGTAATCCTGCAGCCAACTTGACCGTCATTTCCAATCCGCTGTAAGCCCGTAATTCTTCCTTCACTTCTTCCTCGGTCAATTCCACAAATGTAATTTCGATCAGCTCCTCAGGCGTATCTTCAAGAAATGCAACCTCTACAATTTGCAGGGGCTCCTCAACCTCTTTGTACGCAAAAATCTTACCTTTGACAGTAATTCCCTCGCCTGAGGACAAGCCATTCATCGTAAGAACATCAGGCCGGGGCATTACGGACTGAACGATCTGCCCTTTCACCACCAGTTGAATCGTTCGGTTGTTTGGATCATTCGTAATAATGTCGGCTGTTTGGGCAAAACGTAAAGATGGCCCAACTTCCCGAGCCGTCCATTCCAAACGCACCTCAACCGAATCACCCGGCTCAATTTCGTCGGAAGCAAGCGAACTCAACGTACACTTACAAGTGGTTTCACCTTTTTTAAGTGTGAGGGGCTTTGTCCCATCGTTGCGAATCACAAACGTGTGAGTACGAACTCCCCGTCGCTCCATCGTGCCGAAATCATATTCCGTTGATCCGACGACGACCGCAATCGGACCATCAATCGGTGCACTTTTAGCTGTTTCAAATTTCCCCACGAATTGCGAAACACTGCCCGGATTAATTGGTCGCAACTGCTCACGAATTCCGGATAAATTCCATTGGCTGTGTAACATTCCAGCAGTGCTACCAGCAATGACTGCGAGTACTAAAATGGTAATTAGACGCATGAAAGAACCTGTAAATAATAGCTGTAAATCAAGCGATTTCCTGTCATCACCTGTTAACACTAAGTCTACCACATTCACTTAAAAACCCCGTGAAAACCGACTGAATCGGATTTCACGGGGTAATGCAGTATTTTCGGAGTTACTGTTGTTTTCTTAGTTTACGGAGATGATGCAGGCATTGTTCTGCTGATTCATCCATTTTTTCAAAATAAATACGACGGCCTTTCCACCCCGCGAAATCCGCCTCTGACAGTCGCCGATTACTCAATTTGAACTCTGAGTGTGGATTTTCTGCATCCAGCCTGAATGCTCGCTCGATGGATACCTCCATTTCATCTAAATGACCCCCATAATATTGACAGACTGCCAATCTAGCCCAAATATACGCATTCCCGGGGTATAACTCTGATTCACGCGTGGCATAGTCCAATGCTCGATCTAATGCATCAGGCAACTGATGATACTGATAAAGCAATAGAGCCTGTTGCGAGAAAAGTTCAAAATTCATCTGGGATTTTGAATTCAACATCAAGGTCTGTGAAACCAATGTTTGATATTCTCTCAAAAGCTCTTCGTCCGCAGACGGACCTAACTTCATGAACAAGACATTGGCGTAAAGAATATAAGCATCTATTCCATACGGATCATCTTTGATCGACTGTTGGAGGTGCTTTGTTGCCTGATTCGTTTGCTTCTGATTCAAATAGAATCTAGCATTCATCAACTGATAGTCTGAGGCTGTCACGGGACGGTGCGAAGTTACGAACGCTAGCAACGGCAAAGACACCATGATCGCCAACGTCGTCCAACGCTGTGACTTGGGCATGAGCACCTGCTCCTGTGGCTTAAGCGGCACCTGCCAAGTACTGATCGCTAACCCCAATAATAACCAACCGCTAAATGCGACACCCGGATACGAAATCCCCCCGGCTACCATCAAATTAAGCAACCAGCAAATGAAGGCCACTAAAAGGTGCGATCGATTTAATGCGCCACGATCTACCCAGTCTTGCAACAAGAAAATAACAATCAGAAAAATAGGCAAGGCGACATAAAACACCGATAGCGGAATTAATGCATAACTCAACTGGTCAATCAACAGGCCAAGTAAGCAACCTGCTGCACCGGCTAGGTAAATCTGATTTGCTGACAAATCCGGAAACCGACTCTCGAACTGGCGATCGTTTACCCCACCTCCACCCGCTTGGCGTGCTAACACTGTAAACCGATGATAAGCCGTTGCAAACACTCCGCAAATTAAAAGCAGTGTTAGGATTCCAAAATTAGTGAGAATCTCCAGGGGCCAATTGTGTGGGTCCGCAATTGACTCCGAAGCAGCTACTTCCTTGTACAGCGTATAGTGATCCCGAAAATTCCCTGGGCCCACTCCAATCCAGAAATTATCCGTGGCCATGGCTCTCGAACTTTCCCAATACTCCATACGGAAACTCAAACTCTTAACCGCTTCTGTCAAAATCTTAGTGTCAAGTCGGTGGGTCAGCACCCCCAATGCGAATACAACACATCCAATCCCCCCCAACACCACGGTCGCTTTGATGGCTACCGGTCGATAGGATTTTAGAAAAATCCCCGCAATTAAAACACTGAAGGCTACTGCACAGCATGCTGAGCGACTTTTTGTCAGCACCAAACAGAACGCGACAATCCCTATCAATACAAGCAGCTTAGGGATTTCTTTTTTCCGTGTCAGCCGTTGGCCAGGTGTCAGAGTCGTTAGTAGCAATAACGTAAACCACGGGGCTAAGAATCCAGCCAACGAATTGGTCAAAGCAAAAGTAACATGAGGTTCCGGACTTTGAATTCGACTTTCAAAGTGATAGCGACCCGGAGATCCGACTCTGGTGTCTGAAACGCCAGCGTTCTGCAGCATTTCTATTCTTTGTCGTGCACTACCGGCAAAGTACTCCGATCTCAATTCCGGGATCTTCACCAGAGAGTCGTAGATGCCGATGCACGATAACGCGACTGCAATCGCCACCATCATTGCAACAATACCTCGCGCGACTCTCTCAGTGTGAAAGAGTTGATTGATTAATATAAATCCAACCGCAAATGCAACCCACTGCCACCAACTGTTGACGGAAGCTCGAAAATCACCGTCGCCTGAATTCCAAAATACCGCGATCAACATTGCGACGATTGATAATGACAATAAAAACGCAGGCCATTGTCGATAAAATCTAACTGTGGGACAGAGGATCTGATAAATACCCCAGAAACTGCCGATTAGCGTAAAGCCAAGCACAAGCCATGTGGTCATCCCCTCGGACACGGCTGGTCCATCCCCCGTTAGAAACGCCGTGGCTGCCAACAAAGCAATCAGCATCCACTGTAATGCCCGAAACCATGTCGTTTGACCTTCCGCGAATTCAGTTTGTACCTGCGCTTTTTCGATCACGATGCCGCAAACCTCTCTGATCAATGATTGATCTTATTACGTGCAGTGCTTTCCAGAATTGCCACCACTAGCAAAACGCAAAAAGTCAAACCAACGATCAATAACGCTCCACTCAAACTGACCTGAGGAAGCAATAGGGCTGAAACACCAGTTGTAGCTGTCACCAAGAACATGGTGAGAACAGCTCGGGGCTTTGAAAGTCCCAACTCAACCAGTCGGTGTGAGAAATGAGCCTTATCCGGCTTAAACGGACTTCGTCCTTCCGAAATGCGAATAGCAATCACCGTACATAAATCATAAATCGGAACAGCCATAATAATCAGTGGGGCGATAACAGCATGAACAACCGGCTGCTCTCCATCTGTATAGGTCGTGAGAATCGTTGCGATGGCGATGCAAAATCCAACAAAGTAACTACCAGCATCTCCCATGAATATTTTTGCGGGCGGTTTGTTATGCCATAAGAATCCTAGTAAGGAACCGATGAAAACCAGCAGGATCCCTGCAACAAAAAGCTGCGGTCCTTGCGAGGTAATTCCCGGCAATACGACATACAATACCAACATGATTGAACAAATCACAGCAACCCCACCGGCTGCGGCATCCATATTATCGAGCATATTAAATGAATTGATCAGCATTACAATCCAAAATACCGTGCAGAGAACAGTGACAATTCGGTAAGGAATAAATGCTGTGAAATACCATTCCTGTAAGACTACGCAAGTGGTTGCCACAACAAACTGAATTGCCAAACGCAGCTTCCAACTCAAGCCCCGCAGATCATCCACCAAACCGACGAGCATTAAAGCTGTCCCGGCAATCAACAAGACCCACAGATCTGCTAGTTGTGTTTCCAATCCTTCGGCAAAAACCCTTAACTGGTCTGGTAAGAACTGAATCACCGATCCGTTAAGTAACACCAGAAGGGTGCCAATGAGAAATGTGGTAATAACTCCTAACCATATACCAAGCCCCCCCCCCAACGGAATTGGCATTACATGAACCTTCCGGTCGTTTGGCTGATCCATCAGGCCCCACTTAGCAGCACAACGACGTATCACATAAATCGACAACCAGCTAATCAACATGCTGGGAAGTAAAATGAGGGGAAGTACCCAATAAGGAAATGTAGCGTCCATCACCGAACCAAGATAATCAAATTGGTAATCCGAAGAACCAAATCAGAAGTCAACACACCCAAGTATTACTCTACGGCTGAATCCCGATACTGTTCTCGCAGAAAGTTTCGACAGTCGCTAAAAAACTGGTGATACCCGGCCGTCAGATAATCCGGGTAGGTCCAATGGCTCGATTTCCATTGCCGACGCTGATAGTACAGCGTCACCTCCCCAAAAATCCCCTCTGCCAAATACAATCGATGATCCCGATCTTTGGTGGTAGCCAAAACCAATTTGGCCTCCGTCAAATAGCCAGGGTCAATATTCACCGGACGAGCGACATGTTCACTCTTATTTTTATCGGCATATTCGGCTTCCCATTCATTTGTAAGATGCTTGATTTTAGGCAATTCACCCTTATCAATGAGGGTTTTGAGGGCCCAAAACTGCTTTTTCAAGCCTGAACCCATCGTCTTAGAATAATACGAGGTTTGATTGAACTCAAATACGGGGGATGTTAACTGCACCGCACCCCACTGTTCCACAGCTTTGTCATAAACAAATTCCAAAGAATCCTTCGTTTGACCAAAGGCTCCGACCACCAAAAGCACGGGGCATTGAGGTTGAACATCTCCCATTTCCATTGTTCCTCATAGTGAACTCGATCGTCTGATATGTCAGTAGGATCTACCGAAAATCGCACGACGAGTACTCGGCTGGCCCGTGAAGATACATGTACCTTGTTCGGCATTGCCATCAAGTGGCATACAACGAATCGTCACTTTGTACTTGGCGATCATCTTGAGTATCTGTGGATCTCCCTCAACAAAGTGACAACTTACAAAACCACCCTGTCCGTCTTTGTCAGAGAAATACTCTTCAAATTCTTCCAATGAGTTAACTTCTCTGGTGTTGTCTTCACGCAGCTTGAGAGCACGATCAAATAGGCCTTGTTGAAATTGTTCCAACGTCTCTGCGATTCCATGTACGAATTCCTCACGCCCCACGGACTGACTTTCCCCCGTGTCACGACGCCCAACAAATACCTGTTGGTTTTCAATATCTCGCGGCCCCACTTCAACTCGAAGTGGTACTCCTCTTTTCACGTGATACCACTTCTTCTCTCCGCCTCGCATATCACGGTCATCGATCATGACACGAACCTTGCCATCAGCATAATATTGGGCCTCTAAATCCTGCTGCAGGGATTCGCAATAATCGAGTACCGACTGCCGTGTCTCATCGCCTTTAATAATTGGCAGAATAACAATTTGTTTTGGAGCAAGTCTCGGAGGCAGTACTAAGCCATCGTCATCACTGTGAGTCATGATCAAAGCACCAACGAGTCTTGTAGAGACTCCCCATGAGGTCGTCCAGACAAATTGTTGCTGACCTTGCTTATCCTGATAAACAATTTCCTGTGCTCGGGAAAAATTCTGGCCCAGAAAATGTGACGTTCCAGCCTGGAGTGCTTTCTTATCCTGCATCATCGCTTCGATCGTTAGTGTAGAAACCGCACCGGGGAACCTTTCGTCCACTGTTTTCTCACCTTTGATGACAGGCATTGCCATCACGTTTTCCGCAAAGTCGGCATAAACATCAAGCATCAAGCGAGTCTCCTCCAAAGCTTCTTCTTCAGAGGCGTGACACGTATGTCCTTCCTGCCACAGAAATTCGGTTGTTCGAAGGAACATTCGAGTACGCATTTCCCAACGAACCACATTGGCCCACTGATTAATCTTAATCGGCAGGTCACGATAGGACTGAACCCATTTGGCATACATTGCCCCAATGATCGTCTCACTTGTCGGACGTACAATTAAAGGTTCTTCAAGAGGCCCGGCAGGTACCAATCCACCGTCTGGCCCAGGTTCGAGCCGATGGTGCGTGACAACAGCACATTCCTTTGCAAATCCATCGACATGCTCCGCTTCTTTTTCCAGAAAGCTCATCGGAATAAACAACGGGAAATATGCATTCACATGCCCAGTATCTTTGAACATACCGTCGAGTACCTGCTGCATATTCTCCCAGATGGACCAGCCCCATGGCTTGATTACCATACAACCACGAACCGGTGAAATTTCAGCTAAATCGGCGGCTTTAATGACCTGCTGATACCATTGTGGATAATCTTCACTGCGAGTTGGACTAATGGCCGTACGATTCTGTTTGCCCATTGGTGACTTTCTCAATACTTGTTGAATTTAATAAGATTGAATACTGACTATCGCCTGTTAATTAACTCCCTATTTTAGGTCAGTATCACGGAGTGCGACAACCAGAGATTTACGTTTGACACCTTGTGGCTTCAAAGTTTTCCAGTTAGATTGCCTCTGAACCTACCGTCATTTTCATAGACGTTCATTTCTCCCTCTGGAAAACGATATAAATCATGAGTCGCAAGTACATCAATCAACTCGGCGAAGGTGAGAACATCAATCAGGTGTATATCGCCAACGGTAAACAGCTTCGTCCTAACCGACAAGGTAATTTGTACCTACAACTCTCACTTTCAGACAAATCAGGTCGCGTCAACGCGATGCAGTGGAATGCCAATCAAGATGTCTACGATAGTTTTGAAAATGGCGACTACATACTGATCAAGGGTACGACTCAATTGTTCAATGGCAATCTGCAGATCATCGTCCAACACCTAAAAAAAGCAGATGAATCAAAAGTCGATGAATCGGACTTTCACACACTTACAAATGAAGACGTCGGGAAATTGATCGTGCAGTTGCGGCAGTTTGTAGATTCCATTAACGATGAGAACCTTCGCTCTCTGTCGCAACAATATATCGACACGCCTGAAATCATGAACAAATTCACGCAAGCCCCGGCAGGAATCAAGAATCATCACGCCTATCAAGGTGGCTTGTTACATCACGTCGTGTCACTGATGGAATTGGCTGAATCTGTGGTAGGGCATTATCCACAGGTGAATCGGGACCTCGTGATTGTCGGCGTACTATTGCATGACTTTTCCAAGACCGATGAATTAGCATACGAAAGAAGCCTCGAATACACCGACGAAGGACAACTTCTAGGCCATCTGGTGATGGGAGTAGAACTGTTAGGTAAGCAAATAAGCATTTGGGAAACTGCCCAAAATAAAACGTTCCCACGGGAACTTGCGGTTCAAGTCAAACATCTAATCATCAGTCACCATGGACAATATGACTTTGGTAGCCCGAAGTTACCAATGACTCTGGAGGCGTTGGTACTTCACATGATCGATAATCTGGACGCCAAAATACATCAGTTTTCACATGCCATGGCCAGTGAAGCTAATCCCGGAGACAATTGGACACCATTTATTCCTTCTTTGGGAAGGAAACTCTACAAGAAAACATTAGTAGATTAGATGAACCCATCGTAAACTGGGAATGCTTTTCAGATAGCGAAGGATAAAACCGCTCAATTTGCCATAATAGAATGCGGGAATTACTACGTCCTATGAAATTGGCAAACAATCGACAAAGCTATAGCCATTTGTCTGGCAAAAACAACAAAGTTATAAAGTGACCTGCGGTCGAAGGTCATGCAAGGGAATCTTTATGGATCCTCAAGATTTGGAAGCACTTATTCTGGAGCATATCCGGAAAGAGAATTATCAACCGGTGAAACCCCGCGTGATTTGTAAACAATTACATCTCTCGCCGGATGACCGACATAGAGTTCGTAGAGCTGTAAAACATCTCATTCGTCAGGGGCACGCCAGATTTGGTCCTAAACATCTCGTCATGGCAGCCGATGGTTCGTCTACTACCGCCAAAGTACCAAACAAATTTACTCCCCCATCGGATTTACGAAACACCGTCGAAGGAACATTTTTCAAAGCCGCTGGAGGATTTGGATTCGTACGTCCGGAAGGAACACCTGCCTCAGCAGGTCGGGATGCTGATCTTTTCGTTCCTGCCCATGAAACCCTGGACGCCTGTCGGGGCGATACTGTTCGTGTCAGGCTTGGAGCGGCTGGTGGCCGTCGAGGACGGGAACAGGGACAACAACGTGCCAGTGTGGTCGAAGTTCTGGAACGAGCCCGTTATCAATTTGTCGGCACCTACCACATCCACGACGAACAAGGTTTTGTCCGCGTCGACGGCTCTCATTTCCAACAACCCGTCCCGGTAGGTGACCCCGGGGCTAAAGGAGCTCAACCCGGTCTTAAAGTTGTTATTGAAATAGTCCGGTTCCCCTCGGCCTACGATGACGGTGAAGCAGTGATTACCGATGTGTTGGGTGAACGAGGTGAACCTGGTGTCGATACCAAAATGATCATTGCGGAATTTGGACTGCGAGTCGAATTTCCGGAAGCCGTGCTCGAAGATGCCCGACGACAAGCCGACGCCTTCGACGAAGAAGACTTTACCAACCGAGAAGATCTAACACAAACCACCACGCTTACGATCGATCCATTCGACGCTCGTGACTTTGACGATGCGATTAGTCTCGAACAGACCCAAAACGGACACTGGATTCTGGGGGTACACATCGCAGATGTCGCTCATTTTGTACCACCAGGTTCACTGCTCGATCAGGAAGCTGCCATTCGAGCCACAAGTGTTTACTTGCCCGACATGGTCATCCCTATGTTGCCTGAGCTCATCTCCAACCATCTGGCAAGCCTGCAACCCAATAAGAACCGCTATGCCAAAACCATCTTTATTGAATTTACTGCCGAAGGAATTCCAGTAAGTAGTGATGTAAAAAGAGCCGTCATTAAGAGTGACCATCGCTTCAACTACAAAGAGGTCGATGACTTTTTGGCCAACCGCTCCAAATGGAAAGAACAACTGGACGAAAAAGTTTACTACCTCTTAGATCGCATGCATATGCTGGCCATGATGCTTCGAAAACGACGGATGGACAACGGATCATTGGAAATCGGTCTACCAGAAGTTAAAATCGATCTGGATAAGAACGGACGAGTAAGTGGAGCTCATCGTGTTAGCAATACCGAAAGTCATCAAATCATTGAGGAGTTCATGCTGGCGGCAAACCAGGCGGTGGCAACCAAGCTCAATGACTGCGAACTCAAATTCCTGCGACGAATCCACCCTGATCCCTCCCCACGAAAATTGTCTAAACTAACCCAGTTTGTCAAAGACATGGGCGTCGAGTCGGAGGAAATCACGAATCGGTTCCAAATCAAGGAAATCGTCGCCCAAATCGCCGATCAGCCGTATGAACAGCCAATACAGCTAGCAATTTTAAAAAGCATGCAAAAGGCTGTTTACGGGCCGGACGAAGAGCGGCATTATGCTCTCAACTTTGAACATTACGCTCACTTTACTTCGCCAATCCGGCGTTATCCAGATCTCACGATCCACCGACTTTGCAATCAGCTTATTGATCAACGAACACCCGTTCAGGATTTCCCTAAGCTTGTCGAGTTAGGAAACCACTGTAGCGATCGTGAAAGAAATGCGGATTCGGCAGAGAAGGAATTGAAGAAGCTAAAGCTGCTAAAATACCTACACGATCATGCCGACAGCGAATTCGTGGCTGTCGTAACGGGAGTGGAGAAATTTGGCCTATTTGTACAAGGAGTTAAAGTACCGTTCGAAGGGCTTCTCTCCGTCACCGCTCTCAAGGATGACCACTACACCATCGTCACCGGAGCCCACGCATTAGTGGGTCATCGAAGTGGCAATGACTTCCGCTTAGGTGACACGCTAGCCGTCAAAGTAAATCATGTCGATATGGATCAACGCGAAGTGGATCTAATGTTCGTCAAAAAGCTGATCTCTGTAGGTGGCCCTCCATTACGTCGTCCCGATGCCGGTGATCGCGGCCCAAGTGGACATCGGAAACGAAAAGGAAATCCTAAAAAGCGATCTACGCTGCGAGCCATTGCAAACCGCAAAAAAAAGCGAAAGCGAAGACGATAATTGTGGGGGCTGGTTCGGGGTTTTTCTGATATTAGTTATCCTCAAATAGCTTCGGTTCGATACAATATCTACGAACTTACGTACTTTTTGCCTCCCTTCAGAAATTGGCTCGATTATGACCGACGCCGCATCTCAGCCGGAACCTCGTGCAGAAACTGCCACGGCTCTGTTCTCCTGGCATGTTGAACAGGGAGCTCGTATGGTTGATTTTGCCGGCTGGCAGATGCCAATCCAGTACACTTCGATTGTGCGGGAACACGAAACCACGCGAAATAACGTCACTCTATTTGATGTGTCTCATATGGGACGGCTTCGTTTTAACGGCGATGGGGCCGGAGTGTTATTAGACCGTCTTTTAACACGCCGTGTTTCTGACATGCAGGTTGGACAAGTACGTTATTCACTGATGTGTAATCACGATGGCGGCATTCTGGACGACGTGCTTGTTTATCATCTGGAAACCCCTAGTGGCACCCGGTACTACCTGCTGGTAGTCAACGCTTCGAACCGTGAAAAAATCGTCAATTGGATCGCAGCCCAATGGCCGGACGAAGCTGCTGTTGAACTTTGCGATCGTACATTAGAAACATCCATGCTCGCCATTCAGGGACCGCATGCCATTGCAACTGTTTCTCCGTTGCTAAGCACTAATGTTGCCGACCTGAAATACTTTCGCGCCAAAGTCACTAATCAAATGAACAAACCCTGTATTGTTAGCCGAACCGGGTATACAGGTGAGGATGGAGTGGAGTTGATTATCCGCGAAGATCAAACCACTCATATTCTGCAGAACATTTTAGCCTCTGGTCGTCAATTCGGAATCACACCCGCTGGCCTGGGAGCTCGCGACACGTTGCGACTGGAAGCCGCCATGCCACTCTATGGTCATGAACTGAATGAAGACACGACCCCTTTGGAAGCCGGTCTGGAATTTGCCGTTTCATGGACAAATAACAGTGGAGCTACTCGTGACTTCATTGGTTGCGAAGCATTGACCGAAATGAAAAACAACGGTCAGCAACGTCAACGAATCGGTCTTCTGATTGACGGAAAGCGAGTGGGACGTGAAGGTTATGCTGTGCTGGCCGATGGACAGGAAATTGGTATGATCACCAGCGGAACCTTTTCTCCAACATTACAAAGACCGATTGCAATGGCCTACGTGGCACCTCAGTTCACTGATCTGGGGCAGCAATTAGAAGTCGACATCCGGGGAACGTCGGTTCCGGCCATCGTCTCCAACTTACCCTTTTATAAGAAAACGTAATAATAACTTCATTCACATCGCCACTTCAAGGATTAGGATCAAAGCTGTGAACACCGAAGAACTACTTTATTGCGACACTCACGAGTGGGTGTTCGTGTCAGAACAAGATGGTCAAAAGATCGCTACCGTGGGAATATCGGCATTCGCTGTCGAACAGCTGACGGATTTAGTTTTCATGGAATTACCATCGGTTGGAACTGCCGTGACTGCCGGCGACGAGTTTGGCGAAGTCGAGTCCGTCAAAGCTGTTAGCCCGTTATACAGCCCGGTGACCGGTCAGGTGACCATGGTCAATGAAGGCCTGCCCGACAATCTGGATGTATTGAATACAGATCCATATAACGCCGGCTGGATTATGAAGGTTGCTGTGAGCGAAGATCTTCCCAAGAACCTATTGGACCATGCGGCCTACCAACGTCAATGCGGCGAAGCCAGCTAAACAGCTGCCGTCGGCTTTGATTACTCTAACCTATGTCTCAGGCGAGTCGATAATATGCCTTACACGTACAATACGCCTGCTCAGCAGGAAGAGATGCTGCAAGCAATCGGTGCAGAGTCTGTTGATCAACTTTTCGATGTGATACCCGATTCAATCAAGCTCGACCGCCCTCTCAATATCCCCCCGGCTTTGGGAGAACTCGAGCTGACCACACACATGCAGGAACTCGCCCGCCGCAACACCGACATTACCGAGAACACTTGTTTCTTAGGGGCTGGCAGCTACGATCACTTTATCCCGGCAGTTGTTGATACGCTGACAGCCCGTGGAGAATTCTATACTTCCTATACTCCTTATCAGCCGGAAGTAAGCCAGGGAAATCTGCAGGTCATGTTTGAATACCAAACATTGATTTGTCAGTTAACCGGCATGGATGTTTCCAACGCAAGTCTGTACGACGGAGGCTCCGCTGCTGTTGAAGCGATGTTAATGGCTATTAGCATCACCCGTAGAAACTCAAAAATCATTGTCGTTGAGTCTGTTCATCCTGAGTACCGGCAAATCATTAAAACTTACTTTGCCACGATTGGAACGGAAGTGGTGACCGTCTCGGATACAAGTCAGCTTGAATCTGCTCTCGATGAAACGACGGCTGCAGTACTCGTTCAGTCGCCGAATTTCTTCGGAAGTATCGAAGATATCCCGACGGTCGCCGAGCAAGTGCATAAAGCAGGCGCACTATTGGTATGCAGTGTTGACCCAATTAGCCTAGGATTACTTCAACGCCCTGGGGATGCAGGGGTCGATATCGTTGTAGCAGAAGGCCAATCGCTTGGTACGCCCCTACTCTATGGTGGCCCCTATCTTGGAATCATGGCATGCCGAGAGGAATTTGTCAGGCGACTCCCGGGACGTCTCGCCGGTCAAACGGTGGATCAGAACGGAAAACGCTGCTGGGTGCTGACCTTGCAAACCCGTGAACAACATATTCGCCGGGAAAAGGCCACAAGTAATATTTGCACCAATCAAGGGCTATTCGCGTTACGTGCCGCCATTTACCTTTCTGTCATGGGACCAATGGGAATGCGGGACGTGGCGAATTTATGCCTGCAAAAAGCACACTACGCCCAGCAAAAACTGACAAACCTTGATCGATTCGATCCCATTTGTGACCAACCATTCTTTAAAGAGTTCGTGATCCGTGACAAACAGAACGATATCGCAGGCCTATTGGAAAAGGCTGAAGACTTCAATCTCCTTGCCGGAGTCAATCTGGGGAGGTGGTACCCACAGTTGGAAGACTGCCTGCTGGTTGCTGTAACCGAAAAGAGAACCATTCATGAGATCGATCAGTTAGTGGAGGTGTTAGGGTCATGAGGAATAAACACTCCACTCAATTGATATTCGAGCTTTCAACAACAGGTCGTAGCGGGGTCGTCCTGCCGCAATGCGATGTTCCCACTCAGGATGTGGAACAACTCGTTCCCGCCTCTCTCCTGCAAGACGAGCACCCCTCACTTCCGGAAGTTACCGAGCCAGAGGTGATTCGCCACTTTACGAATTTGTCGACACTTAATATGAGTGTGGATACGCATTTCTATCCGCTAGGATCCTGTACGATGAAGTACAACCCCAAGCGAAATGAACGTATTGCGGGATGGGATGGATTTGCACAACTGCATCCTTATCAAAGTGAAAGTTCCCTTCAGGGTATGCTCCAGCTACTTAGTGAACTTCAGCAAATGCTGGGTGAAATCAGTGGCCTGCCGGCGGTGTCGCTGCAACCTGCTGCTGGTGCCCATGGGGAACTAGCAGCTTTAATGGTGGCCGCTGCATTTTTTAAACAACGTGGCGAAAATCGAACCAAGGTATTGGCTCCCGACAGTGCTCATGGGACCAACCCCGCCAGTGCACGTATGGCGGGATTTGATTTTGTCACCATTCGCAGTCAGGCTGATGGCAGAGTCGACCTGGAGCACTTAAAAGAAAACCTAGGTGATGAGACCGCTGTTTTCATGATCACCAATCCCAGTACGCTCGGGCTGTTTGACGATCAGGTTCAACTCATTGCCGATCTCGTGCATGAGGTCGGCGGATTAATCTATCTCGATGGTGCAAATATGAATGCTATTCTAGGCGTGACTCGTCCGGGAGATTTTGGAGCTGACATGATGCACTATAATCCACACAAAACTTTTAGCGGACCTCATGGTGGAGGCGGCCCCGGTGCCGGGCCAATTTGTGTGACCGAAACATTACGCCCCTATTTACCTAGCCCAACCGTCTCTTTCTGTGACGAGAGTCAGGCTTATTACCTGGACGAAGGTTCGGAAGAATCGATTGGCCGAGTGCGTTCCTTCTTTGGTAATGTTGGCGTCTTAGTACGGGCCTACTGTTACATAAGAACACATGGGCCAGATGGGCTAAAACGTGTTTCTGAAACCGCTGTCCTGAATGCTAATTATCTGCTTAGCAGAGTGAAGGAATTTCTGGATATTCCTCATGGTGACCGTTGCATGCATGAATTTGTGGCCAGCGCTGCTCCACTTAAAGAAGCTACCGGCTTGAAGCAACCAGCTATGGATATTGCCAAGCGACTACTCGACTACGGCTTCCACCCTCCTACTGTGTATTTCCCCCTCACGGTTCCTGAAGGCCTGATGATGGAGCCTACCGAAACAGAAAGTAAACAAACGCTGGACGCCTTTGCTGACACGCTAAAAAACATTGTTCAGGAAACTGCTGAAACTCTTCATAATGCTCCGCATACTGCAATCATTCGCCGACCAGACGAAGTGATGGCTGCTAGACAACCAATCGTAAAATGGACAGAGACTGCCGATTAAACCTTAAGTCGATCTTACTGGTAGAAGATGAACCCACGACTGGCTCATGGAATATGGCCGTCGATGATGCTTTACTGGATTCCGCGTTGCCGGAAGACACTGCCGTCCTTCGTCTCTATCGATGGTCGCCTGCCTGCCTCTCTCTGGGATACTTTCAGTCTTCACAAGACAGTGCGACTCACCAAGATTCGATCGCAGCGGATTGTGTGAGACGAGCGAGCGGTGGCGGGGCAATCCTGCACGACCAGGAACTGACCTATAGCTTTATCTTTCCCGCAAGCAATCTATCAAGTACACAAATTAGTGGAATCTACGATCTATTCCATGACTCCCTGATTAGTGTATTACAGAAACTAGGTATACCTGCGGTTAAGTGTATTGATCCACCAACAGTGGACAGAAATAACCAGCCCTTCCTTTGCTTTTTACGACGATCGTCAGGAGATGTTTTGCTGCATGAAGCAAAAATCATTGGGAGCGCTCAGCGAAGAAACAAAACGCACGTACTTCAACATGGCAGTATTCTCCTGAAACAATCGCCATTTTCCCCGGAACTGCCAGGGATTCTCGAACTTGTTGATGTGGATCTAACATCCCTTTCTTGGGTCAACGATTGGCTAGAAGATCTCACCCGTCGACTTCAGTGCCAACTGACGAAACACTCGCTTTCGCATGATCAATTGAAAGCAGCACATAAAATTGAAACTGACCGATTTCTAAATCCTAATTGGCTTCATAAACGCTAAGAAAACCACTACTTCAGGGGGCTCTTAGTTTGACTTCCCCCCATTACTCTGCTACAGTCTTAACAGTCTCTTAATCGATGCAAATTTACTTTTGCTGCTTTTGAGAAAAACGCTGCATTACCAAATCAGAGCAGACGATTTGGAGTACTACACTGCACTCCACAGCGGATTTGGGAATGGGTTCACCAAGACCAATTCTTATATTTACTTATGGTTGATGTGAAACAATAATTGCAGTGTGCCGCCGGCCGTATCTGCGACACCATTCAGATTGACAAGCCATATTCCGACTCGGACTTTTATTATTTTTCGGTTAGTTAATCAGTCAATTGGTGAGCGATGAAGGCCAAATTAAAAGTACTCAAAGGCCCCAGTGAGGGTAAAGAAATCTCGATTCCCGTAGCCAAGTTTTTCATTGGCCGTGGTGAAGATTGTCATTTGCGCCCAAAAAGTGATGCGATTAGCCGACATCACTGTGCAATTATCGTTGATGATTCTAAGGTTGCAATTAAAGACTTTGGAAGTAAAAACGGAACCTTCGTTAATAATAAACGGATTGAAAATGTAGCGATCCTGAATAACGGCGACCAACTTGTGGTCGGCCCTCTCTCATTTGAAATCGTTCTCGATCACAGCTTAGGTGGAACGAAGAAACCAAAGGTTCAGGGCGTAGCTGACGTTGCTCAGCGAAGTGCTGGTAAAGCTCGGGATATAGACAGTCAGGATGATGATAGTATCGCGGGCTGGCTTGAGGAGTCATTATTTGTAGATTCCGATATGGATACTTCTGACACTGTGACTCGCCAATTTGTATTGGAGGATACCGGGAGATTCAATAAACCAGAAGTGGAGGAGGATTCTGAAGAAGCTGAAGACATAGAAGCTTCGGAAAAATCCAAGAAAAGTAAGCCTCAGAAGCTTCCTGAACAAATCGTGGTAAAGGATGAATCCGAAGATTCCACGGCAGCTGCCTCTGATATGCTGCGTCGATACTTCAATCGTTAATCGGCCAAATCTCTTTGCGAAGTACCAATGGACACGTGCTAATTTGTCTAGACATATGGAAAATTCAGCGTTCAAAGTGACCCTACAACCGGAAATACCCCGTAAACAGTAATCTTTCCTCAAAACGTAAACTTTGACAAAACCACCCAGTTTTCCTAACCGGTATAGTTTTTCTTTCTTATCTCTCCTGCCTAATCGGTAAACATGTGGAATCATTTGAGTACCCGCCAGTTAACAGGCTTAGGACTGACGGGACATAAGCGAATCCTATCAAAGAATCATTCGGGAGAGAATCAAATGAGTTATGTAGAGACAAATGAACCGTTGGGCAATAGTGGAACAGCATTGATCGAAGAAACTACGTCGGGGAATGGGCGTCGGCGTAAAATCGATCCAACAACTTGCGAACGAGACTATTCCAATGACGAGCGTGAATTCATGCAAGCTTTAGAAGAGTATAAACGCCAAAATGGTCGCAACTTCCCAACCTGTAGCGAAATCCTGGAAGTAATCCGAGGACTAGGGTACACCAGATAGAGCAAACTACTTTATTTTGGAAGCTCTGGACTGGATAAAGAGTGTAACTCAGCCATTACCTCTTATTCGTTCTATAGAATCAATCAACGGTCGAGGCTAAAGAATTAGCTTCGGCCGTTTTTCGTCTTCCGAGGAATCGA
>Ga0115011_10000675_pt1 | contig 26788 bp, 22 predicted proteins | sample TroAtlMetagenome_2_FD_88705 | JGI IMG/M metagenome (GOLD analysis project Ga0115011, IMG submission 88705) | Marine eukaryotic phytoplankton communities from Atlantic Ocean - Tropical Atlantic ANT8 Metagenome | ecosystem: Environmental > Aquatic > Marine > Oceanic | place: Tropical Atlantic...
CGAACTCAGAGTGAGCAAACCCTGACCCCCGTCCCGATGGGGGCCAACGAACAGGGAGGCGGGGTGGGATGGGTGCGGCATAAAGGTCCGCTGGAGCCCTTGCTCCGGGGATGCCGAAGTCTCTATTCTCACCGCCAACGGGTGAGAGGGCAGTACATGACGTCACGGCATTATCAGTGGATCGTATTGGCTCTGTGCTGTGCGGCATTCGGCGGCTGTGGAGACGACCAGCCCGCATCGTCTGTCCCGACGAATATGACGCCTCCTACCCCTCCCGAACCGCCTCCGCCAGCGATTCCCGACCGGCCCAACCGTTTGACGCACCAGTTTCCCGAGTGGACTCTCGAGCCTTTCGCCGAGCAGCAGCCCTGCGTGACCTGGACCCTCAATAACGACCGCCCCATTTACGTGCGGGGCGTTACCCTGGCCAATGACGGTGCATGGCATCACTCCAATTGGTTCGTGGTCCCCGAGAGTATGTATGCCGGTGACGACGGTTTCTTCGACTGTGACGCACGCAACTTCGACGAATTGACGTCGGCCGTCTCCGGCACGGTGCTCTTTGCGCAGTCGACCCAGTCTCGTCTCGAAGAACAACGACTCCCCGAGGGGGTGGTCATCAAAATCCCGCCCCGGCATCGAATCGTAGCCGGCACGCACTTCTTGAATCTCTCCGCAGGAGCGGCCAAGACCTCGGCCCGACTGTCTTTGGAGTTGGTTCACCCCAGGGACGTCAAGACCGTGGTGGCGCCTTTCCGGCTGGGATACTGGGACCTCCATATTCCCCCCTCGAGTCAGTCTCGACATACGGGAGAGTGTCCCATGGCCGAGACCTACGAGGCGGCAGCCGGGCGTCCCTTCGATATGAAGCTGTATTACGTGCTGCCCCACTACCACGCACTCGGCAATTACTTTCGACTGCAGATCATGGGCGGCCCCAACGACGGGCAGATCATTTTGGAAATGGAGGATTTCAACGCCGAGGCCAACGGGAAGGTCTTCGACCCGCCGATCGATTTGACCGGTGCCGACGGCTTACGGGTCACGTGCGGCTACAATAATCCCACCGACCAAGAGGTGGAGTGGGGCATCGGTGACCAAGAGATGTGCGAGTTCCTCGGATTGGCCGACGAGGCCGCCATGATGGATGGCGGCGTAGACAATCACAACGCCGAGGGCTCATTGGTGGATGGGGTGATGACCTTTGTTTCTCCCTGCGAAACGCTTGCGGTTCCCAAGAACGAGGCGCAAACCATGCCGACCCCGGCAGAAATTGAAGATGACCTCTATATGCCCGCCGTCTCCGAAGCTGACCAGGACGTGTCTGCCGTCAAGCCATGCTTGGATACCCCCGTCGATGCCGAGCCGACTGTCGACCCCACCCTTGGCAATGTCTCGGCGGTGGTCTTCGAGGCCTCGTGTAACTACAGCGCATGTCACGGCGGCGCCGTACCGGCGGCCGGCCTGGATCTCCGTACTCAGGGGCTGCATGGGGCGTTGGTAGATACATCTGCCACGGGGGATTCCGCGATGCCCCTGGTCAAGCCCGGAGACCCAGCGGGGAGCTATCTCTATCAGTTGGTTTCCCAGTGTGCGCCCCAAACCTCGACCGGTGTGACGGTCAATCATATGCCGCTCAATGCGCCCGAACTCATGGATCCCAAGAATGTGGCTTTGATTCGGGCGTGGATTCAGGCCGGAGCCTTAGACAACTAGGAGGCACTTTCGGTGTTGGCATGCGCTGCTCATCGTGTCGTGACGTTCGCCATCGACCTCACATTCGGCGGGGGCATAGACTCGTCGGAACGGGGCTCGAGATGACGGTGCCCGTGGTGGCCATCACCGGGGCAGGCGGCGGAATCGGCACCGCGTTGGCCCAGCGATTTGCGGCCCAGGGATATCGACTGGCTATCGCTGATGTGTCGCCTCTCGACGAGGTGGAAACCACCCTGGATGAGATGGGGGTCGAGTGCTTGGTCTCGCGGGTCGATGTCCGAAAATATGACGAACTATCAGCCTGGGCGGATGCCATTCAGGCGCGTTTTGGGCGCCTCGATGTACTGATCAATAACGCGGGAGTGACCACCTGGGGCACGCTCAGTGAGCAGGCGGCGGAGGACGTGGATTGGGTGCTCGACGTGAACATCCGGGGCGTGACCAACGGCTGTCATGCGTTTCTGCCATTATTGCGGCGGGCCGAACGGGGGCAGATCGTAAACATCGCCTCGATGATCGGGCTTTTTGCGATGCCCCTGCAGACCACCTATACCGCCAGCAAATGGGCGGTCCGCGGTTTCTCCCACGCGCTGCGTGCTGAACTCCGGCGCGAGGGGATCGGAGTCACCGTTGTCTTACCCGGTCTCATCTCCACCCCGTTCTTGGCGGGGGCCCGCAGCCGCGATGCCGAGCAACAGGCTCAGGTGGCATCCCTCATGAAGCGTTTTGGCACCGCACCTGGCCTGGTGGCCAAGCGAGTATTCCGCGCCGTTCGCTGGAATCGAGGGGAGATTCGGGTGGGGTGGGATAGCCATCTCGTCGCCTTTCTCCAGCGTTTTCTCCCCGGACTATTGCCCCTTGCCCTCAGGGTCATCTATGGCGCTTTCCTGACTCAGAAGGACCCATCGGCGGCGTCAGAATGAATGCCGTCGCACTCCAGCCCGGTCGGATCGGTGGGGTGACCCTCCGGAATCGCTTCATCAAGACGGCCACCTTCGAGGGCATGACCCCCGCCGGGCGCGTCACAGATCGTCTCATCGAGCATCACGCCGCCATGGCGCGGCATCAGGTTGCGCTGACGACCGTGGCATACGCTGCCGTACATCGCGATGGTCGGACCTTCGAAGACCAATTACTGCTCGATCACGAGAACGCGGCGGGACTGGCCCGACTGGCGGCGGCCGTCCACGCCGAAGGCGGGAAGGTGAGTGCCCAACTCGGCCATTGCGGCGGCTTTTCACGCAATCAAGGCCTGACGGGGGGCAAGCCCATGGGGCCGTCCGCAGCGTGGAATACTTACGGTCTCTTGCTGGGCGTGCCGAGGGTTCGTGCCATGACCGCCGTCGATTTCGATGAGATTCCAAGACAATATGCGGCCGCAGCGGCCTTGGTGCGTGATGCAGGGTTCGATGCCGTGGAGATCCACTGCGGGCACGGATACCTACTTTCGCAATTCCTTTCGCCCGCCATCAATCGGAGACGAGACGAGTGGGGAGGAGACGTTGCCGGTCGCCTACGTTTACCCCTCGCAGTGGTGGACGCGGTTCGGGCGGTGGTGGGCCCGGGCTTTCCCATTTTGGCGAAGCTGAATACCCGTGATGATGTGCCGGGTGGTCTAGAGATGTTCGAGACCATTCCCATCGCGCGTGCCTTGGTGGCCGCCGGTGTCGATGCCCTGGTGCCCAGTGGGGGCCTGGTGAACAAATCTCCTTGGTACCTCATGCGCGGTGGAGTCCCTCTCAAAGCCATGATTCGCGCTGAGCACAAATGGGCACAAAGATGGGCGCTACGCCTCTTTGGTCCCATGGTGATGAAGCGGTATGCCTATCGCCAAAACTTCTTCCTCGATGACGCCAAGCGTCTTTTGGAGGCGGTCGATGTCCCGGTTGCCCTACTCGGCGGCGTGGATTCCGCTGCCGCTGTGGGGCAGGCCATGGAGGCCGGTTTTGAGTTCGTGGCCATGGGGCGCGCGCTCTTGGCCGACCCGGATTTTATCTCCCGTCTCGCGTCTGGAGAGGCGGTCGTGAGTCGATGCACGCATTGCAATGCGTGTGTTGCCGAGATGGACCGAGGCGGTGTGCGCTGCGTACTCGACGGCGTCCCGGAGAGCGCCTAGTCTCGTAGTTCACGGCTCGAGGACCAGCGATCATGACGGTTCGACTCACTGCCGACGACGCGACGGCGATCATCGATCCATCCCATGGGGCGCGCTTGGCGTCTCTTCGATTACGAGGCCATGAGCTCTTGGTCACCAGCGATGCACAGTCCACGGGTTGGGGGGCATATCCCATGGTGCCTTGGGCCGGTCGAGTACGTGAAGGCCGCTTTCACTGGCGAGGGCAGGACGTGGCCCTCCCCCTGGGCGCGCCCCCCCACGCCATCCACGGGACGGTTTTCGACCGCGAATGGCGGCAAACGGGACCGGCGACTTTCGTGAGTGCACTCGGGCCCCATTGGCCTTGGGAGGGCACCGTAGAGAGTGCCTTCGAACTCGGCCCTGGTCATCTCAGGTGGACCCTGACCGTTCACGGCCAAGAGCCCATGCCGGTCACCTTGGGCTGGCACCCCTGGTTTCAACGGCAAGTGGACGGACTGGGTGCGGCGACCTTTCGTTTCGAACCGCACCTGATGTACCAGCGAGATCCGTCGGGCATCCCCACTGGGACCCTCGTGACGGCGCCACCTGGCCCTTGGGACGATTGCTTCACCGAACTCACCGCCTCGCCCCAAGTGTTGTACGCCGACGGCACCATCCTCGAATTGAGGACGAGCTGCGATCATTGGGTCGTCTATGACGAGCGCGACTATGCCTTTTGCATCGAACCGCAATCGGCGCCGCCCGATGCCTTCAATCTCGGGCCGACTCAGATCGCCGCCCCTGGAGACCCCGTGGTCCACCACATGCTTCTTCGCTGGACTCACGGCGTGGGATGAGTGGGGTGTCAATACCGCAGCCCGCGTGATTGAGGCATCGGCAAGGAAGTTTGCGTTCGGCGCCTCTAAACTGAATGCGGTCATCCTCTTCCGCATTTGAATAGCCCATCAGTTCTCGTTTGGGCGGACGCCCGTCCGGTCGAGTAGAAGGTACCCAAGAGTGCGCCACGACGGCCGGCAGTCATTTTCTTGGCCGTGCCTCGTGAACTGGGTGCGGTGGGCGGCTGGATTTGCCCGTGGGGGGTCGTGAGTCATCACTCCGGTGCGCCCACTCAAATCAGGACCTTACGCAATGATTGGGGCGTGCGGGCCGCAAGCCGATCCGGGCGAAGGAAATACCTAGTTGGGTCGCTTAGAGGGCGCAGGCAGGCGTTTGCGCGGTGCCTGTTCATATGTTATCCAACCATCCGCTGAGACGGGAAACCGGTGTAAATCCGGTGCTGCCCCCGCAACTGTAACCGGCGACGACTCTGGCAAACCACTGGTGGGAGACCACTGGGAAGGGCCAGACGAGGACAACCCGGAAGTCAGGACACCGAATTAGCGAATCATACAACCTACGGCCTCGGGTGGAGGTGTGGAGGATTCGGCCTATTGCCGTACCCCTTTGCTCCCACACCGGTGCCCTCTTTCGGGGAGCAAAGACATGGAACTTTTCAACGAAATCAATCGATCCCAGCGCATCAAAATGGCGCTTGTTTTCGGCCTTTTTCTCGGGCTCACGGCATGTGGCGAGGATACTGAATCCGCCGAGGTAGCCCCGACCGAGCTCGAAGTTACTGGGGTCTGGAACGACAATTTTGGAGGCTGGACCTCAATCGGAGCAGATCACTGGGGCACACACCGCGTCGAGTCCTACGACAACGCGGCCAATTGGGCCATCACACAGAATCCGGCCGACGATGAATACAATCCGTCAAAGTACAATCTCATGGTCTGGACCGAGGCCGTCGATGGGCGTTGGTGGACGTGTACGGTCGCCTTCGGCCTGGACACCGCCGACGCGGCACGGGCCACAGAAGACACGAGCGACTCGTCCGATCCGGCGACAGCGGGATGTGGCGACTTCCCATGGACGGAGATGACCCCACGGGCCATCATCGAAGTGGCCGGACAGTGGGCGGACAATTATGGGGGAGAGGCGACAATTTCTGCCATGGGCTGGGCCGCAGCGAGGATTCACAAATACGACAACGATGCCAATTGGGCCGTGACCCAGACCCCGGCCGACGACGAGTACAATCCCTCCAAATTCAACTATGTGGTGTGGACCGAGCCGGCAGAGGACGGGAGTTGGTGGACCTGTACGGTCGCCTTCGGCATCGAGACCCTCGAAGAGGCCACCGCGGTGGAGAATACCAGCGATGCCTCGGATCCAGGAATGAGCGGTTGCGGTGACTTCGCCTGGACCCAAATGACCCCGGGCACTTGATGCGATCTTATGTTTCCTTGCTCTTGCTCCTGGTGTCGGGATGTGGCTCAGAGACCTCCGAAGGCGAGGCCATCGAAGCTGAGCGGATGCTTGCCGGTGCGACCGGAGAACGCGCCGTCGAGTGCCCGGATCAAACGGCCTACGCCAGCGAAGTGGTTTCGTTCGTCCCCGGCGAAAATGCCGGTTACGGGCAGTCCGAGATGCCTGACGTGGTTTTGGGGCCCCCCGAGGCGGGATCCCCCATGCGCGGCTCTTTGGATGTGGTCAGCCTGGGCGTGGGTGGCGAGATCATTCTGGGATTTGGCGGCGAGGCTGTCGTTGATGGGCCGGGCCCCGATCTCATCGTCTGGGAGAACCCCTTCTACGTCAGTGGGCGCCGCGACACCCTATTCGCCGAGCTGGGCGAGGTGTCCGTGAGCGTCGATGGCGAAATCTGGCACAGCTTTCCGTGTGACGCCGACGTGCGTGAAGGATTCGACACCGGGTGTGCCGGTTGGCGTCCCCGGGCGGAGTTCGACCCTTGCACGCTCATTCCCCTCGAGCCGGCACAGGTTGGGGGAGATGCCTTTGATTTGGCGGACCTCGGCCTAGACGCAATCCGGTATGTCCGAATCCGGGACCTGGCGAATGGAGGGGGCACGTGGTCGGCAGGCTTCGATCTCGACGCAGTGGGCGCAGTCCATCGCTAGGGTCGGAGGATCTGCAGCGTGCTGTCGACAAATGCTCGACAGGTTCTCAGCCAATCTCATGTCGGTGGGCGCAAGCGGACTATAGACGTCAGCCACCGCAGCCTCTCCTGTCGGCCCGTCTGGGGCGAATTCGATGTACTCGAAGAAGACGGGGAATGCGTGCGGCTCGCTACACCATCCCTGGGCGGCACGTATTCCTCGTTCGGGCAGCCACGTATTCCACATAGTGGAGGACAGCCAAGGTACGATAGGCGGCAAGAATTCGCAGGCTGCCGTTGATGCCACGAATCGTGAGCCACCGGACTGTTTTCTCCCGAGCAGGCACCCATGGCCAATCGCGTGATGAGAGGGATGGCTCGGTCTGCGGACCTGTACCGGTTGCCCTTGGTACTCAGTCAAACAGGGGGCCACAAATAGGGTTCATCGGCCCAGCGGTGAGCAAACGACCCTATCGGATGCCAAAAAAAACGGGCCCACGAAAACTCGTGGGCCCGTTTATGGCTCCGGCAACAGGGCTCGAACCTGTGACAAGTCGGTTAACAGCCGACTGCTCTACCAACTGAGCTATGCCGGATCACGTTGGTGGCCGGGAATCTAGGGGATTGTTTTTCACCCGTCAAGTGGTGTGCGTTGAAATCCGAGACGCGCTAGTATCGATCTCACCAAATCGGGAGTTTATCGCGTGGCCTTCATCGATCCTGTGGGCAAATTCTGTTTCAAGGTCGAAGTCGAAGGGATCACCGCTGCGCACTTCATGGCCGTGACTGGTATTTCCATGGAGATCGAGGTGCTTTCCTTCGTGGAGGGTGGACGTCCCGACCGTGCCCACATGCTTCCCGGTCAGGGGAAGCAAGGCTCAGTGACGCTCAAGCGAGGCTATGTCGTCGACCCAGGCTTTTATGACTGGTTCGAAGAGGTGGCAAGACTCGGTGAAGCCGCGGTCACTATTCGGCGTGATGTTCACTTGGTCTTGTGCAGTGAAGAGCAGCAGGAACTCCGTCGCTGGACCCTCGAGCGGGCCTGGCCCAAGAAGTGGGCACTGGATGATCTAGACGCCAATAGCGGCGCAATTGCGGTGGAATCTCTCGAATTGGCGCATTTCGGATTCTTACCCTCTGGTGCAAGCCGTCGGGGCATAGAGGCCCGTCGTGGTTCCGAATCGGGCCAATTGGGATCGTCGAGCGCTGGGGCCGGCAGTTCGGCCGGCGGTGCCAGTGGCGGTGCCAGTGGTGGGTCGAGCAGTGGCGCCGGTGGTGGATCAGCATCCGGACCCACAGCCTTTGCGCGGGCTGCTGAGCGTGCCGCACGCGACGCCGAGGCCGCGGTCGCCGGCCGAGTGCGGCTCCCGGTCATCGAGCCGCCTACACTGACGCCTAAGAGTCCGCGGGGCGCATCTAGTCTCGAACACGCTTGGCGCCATGCCGACAAGCGAGCACAGGTGTCAGATCCATCGAGCTTTGCACGCACCCAGATGAGTGGTGGAACCCCCATTGCGTCGTCTGAACTGGCGACGGAGAGCGGCGATGAAGAGCCCCGTTCGAGTCGTGGGCTCGTGCGGACTCGATCCACATCGGACGGGCCGATTCATCGATGGTCTGACGGCGTAGATCTGGTTCAACCGCCTGCACTAGACGGTCGGATACACTTCGGCTCGGTCTTCAACGAGTAGCCCTGGTCAGGGCGCGAGCGGCTACCAGGGCAGAATCTCACCATTGGCGTGCCAGAAGGTACCGCTGTTCGCAGGGGTCAAAGCGTCGATGCGTGCGATGAGGCCACTGGCGGCTTCATCGGCGTCGATCAACCCTGCACCCCCAGTCATGCCGGTTCGGACGAAGCCTGGGTGGAGGATGGCCACAGAGATGCCATCCGGCGCCAGATCCAAGGCCATCGAAACCCCCGCTATATTCAGTGCCGCCTTAGACATGCGATAGCCGTACCGACCGCCGGACGTATTGTCGGCAATCGAGCCCATTCGACTGGTCACCAAAGCGACTTTAGCGCCGGGGTTGAGACGGTCTCGAAGTACGCTGGTGGTGCGCACGGGACCGAGCGCATTGACTTCGTATTGGGCCCGCATACTGTCGACATCCAGCGGGGAGAGGGTGTCGAGCCGGAGCACGCCGGCGTTGTTGATCAACACATCGATGCGGGTATCGCCCAATCGAGAGGCCAGACCTCCGAGGGCGTCATCGGTGACGTCGACTCCTTCTTCGATGCGTACACCGAGGGTCTTTAGGGCAGGGGAACCCGTACGGCAGGCCGCAATTACCTGGGCGCCGCGGGCCTTGTATTGCCGGGCCATTTCGAGGCCGATCCCACGGTTGGCACCGGTAATCAGAACGGTGGTCATAAACTCTCCTCAAACAAAAACGCCCCGACCGAGGTCGAGGCGTTTTGCCAACTCTACCGGAGGTAGATTAGAAGCTGTAGCTACCCGACAGCATGGTCCACAGCGCGCTGTCGCCGCCGATGACATCCGGACCGGCGGTCAGCCAGCCGTGCTGCAGGCTTCCGTCGAAGCGGAACTTGTCGACGATGATGCCGAAGCCGGCGTTCCAACCGAACTGCTGGTCTTCACAGGCACCCGCCTCGGCACCACCACCACCGCGGCACTGCCGAACGTTGTCGGCGTTGTCGGTGTAGGTGTCGAAGACGTAGGTGTATTCCATGCCGGTGCGGAAAATGAGCCACTTGAGGAGCTCCCACTCGCCGGACATCTTGAAGCCGGGGAAGAGGAGCTTCTGGGGAGCACGCTCGTCGTCATCCGCATCGTCATTGGGCTCCTGGGAGCTCGAGGCGAAGCCGACCGTCGCGTAGGCTGCGATGGTCGCCTTCATCGTGTCCAGCTTGTAGACCGGGCCGAGACCACCCTGGAGGGCAAAGTCGAGGCGGATCTCGTTGAAGTCACCGGCCTCGACGTGAATGGTCTGGCTGGCAACGGACAGCATGCCGAAGTAGCCGAGACGGTACTTGCTGCCCAAGCCGAAGCCGCGGAGCTTGGCGTCGAGTCCGAAGACCGTACCCTGAGCGACGTCTTCGCCGCCCACGATGCTGGCGCTGGCGGCGTAGTTGATGTCCGCAGCAAGGTCCATATTGCGACCAAACGAGCCACCAGCCGTCAACTTGAGGGTGGTGACTGCGTTGGAATCTTCATTGTCGCCAGGCTCGTTGAAATCGAGGCGGTGCCCGATGCCCAAGCGGAAGCCGAATTTGTTGGGGCCGGATTTGATGGCCAAGACAGCATCGGCGAAGTTTTGAGGACCGAGGCCCAAGTTGGCGCCAGCCAGCTCCGCAAAGGGAGTGCCTCTCCGGCCCAGGTTCCCAAGTTCGTAATCACGGTTGAAACCGACGTCGGCGGCGGTGTTTCCATTCCCGTCCGAGCGGTTGATGAAGAGGCCGTAAGCCATCTGGCTATTGCCCAAGAGCAGCATTCCGCTGCCTTCACCTTCATTGGCACCCCAGTCGAAGCTGATCAGATTCCGGTAGTCGAGTGCCAACTGCGGAAAGTGAAAAACGTCGTCTTGGTCAGTGATCAAGATGTTGTTGGCCAGCGAATTGCGCCGGTCAGCGAGTGCTGGATCGGCCACAAAGAGTGCGATCACGATTCCAACAATGAGGGACTTGGTAAGTTTGGTCACGGTAATGATTCCTCCTGAACCCCGATACTTTGATAGTTATCCCCAACTAGCCCCAGTCCATTAGCCTCGTTTAGGGCCAAACGCAAGATCCATTGGACGGGGTGTGGGTCGGATGCGGTGGACTCTTTGGCGGCCGGAGAAGGGGAGATCGGCGGAAACCACTGTCAATCAACGCTTTGAGCGTTGTGAACGCTTCTTCTTGCCTGGCTTCGGCGCATTTTCGTCGTCGATGGGCGGGAGCCATTCGGACAAGTGTGCTTTCTGTGCCTTGGTGAGCTTGCTCTTCACGCGGAGCATCCACTGCTTTTTGGGTGCACTGCCCAAGGTGGCAGGTAGGACGCGAAATTCGCCCCGGCGTGCGATGAGCAAATCAACCAGGGTTTCTGGTCGATAGCGCTTCAACCGGTCGTCAATTTGATCCGCCTCGACCCGGTGACCGTCAATCCCCAAGAGTTCGTCGCCCGCATTCAATCCAGCGTTATGAGCCGGCGTGCCCCGCGGCACCGTCCGGACGATGCTCCCCTTGAATTTTGCCCCCAACCACGCGGCCGGCGGATCGGAAAATCGACCGGTCTTGGGCGGTGGGACCGGTTTGAATTCCAAGCCGAACCATGCCAGCGCCGCGCTATAATCGTACTCGTCGGTGCCGGCGGTGAACTTGGCGAACCAGGGCCGGAGATCCGCTCCAGCCACCTCGCCTGCGAGCGCGTAGAATCCGTCTGTGGGATACCCTTGGGTGCCGCTGAAACGCTCATAGGCGAGGCGCATGACGTCGTCTAGGCTCTTCTTGCCGCCACTGAGCCGCCGAATTTCGGCGTCCAATAGAAAGGCCGCGACCAATCCCTTCGTGTAGTAGCTCACATTGGTGTTGATGGAGTTTTCATCAGGCCGATAAAACTTGATCCATGCATCATAGGACGCGGCCTCGAGGGAGCGGACATGGCGACCGGGTGTGTTCTGCACCCGGTCGATGGATTTGGAGAGGCGCTCGAGGTACTCCTTGCGCGTCGAGAGGCCGCTTCGATGGACCAAAAGGTCGTCGTAATAAGACGTGATGCCCTCGGCGATCCAAAGGGCGCGGGTGTGATTCTCCGCTTCGTAGTCAAAGGGGCCCAACTCCACTGGGCGGAGCCGCTTGATGTTCCACGTGTGAAAAAACTCATGGCTGACCAACCCTAACCACCCGAGATAGTTCTTCCGGCGCCCTTGATTCCATCGGCTGGTCATCAGGACCGTCGAATCCTTGTGTTCCAGACCACCGCCGCGCTCGACGAGAAGATTCAAGAACAGGTAGCGGCGATAGGGAATCGTTCCCCAAAATCGCTGATGGGTCTCTACGATCTTGGCCACGTCTGCGGCGGCCCGTGGGCTATCCCAAATGTCGGCGCCCCCTTGGTCGACCAATAGGTGGTCGGCATCGCCGACCTTGAACTGTTCGACGTGAGCGTTTCCTGCAAGAATCGGCGCGTCCACGAGGGTGTCGAAATCAGGCGCTCGATAGTGATTCTGCCCTCCGTCGGGATGCATTGGCAGGGCCGTATGTACCGTTTTCCACGTCTCGGGGAGCGCGATTTGCACCTCATGGGGACGGGGCGTCATTTCGTCTGCCAGGGTGATGAAAGTGGGGGCCCCGTTGAGGAGTGCCATCTCAGCGTCGATCCAATTGGTGCGAACAGTCATTTCGCGACCGTAGACGCGATAGCTCAAGTGAACGACTGAATCGCCAATGGTTTGCGCGATGCGCCATCGATTCTTACGAATCTTCTTGATGGGCAATGTGCGGCCGGTACCGTCGACAGCTTTGAGGGCCTCGACGTGTCTGGCGTACTCTCGGACGAGATATGAGCCAGGGGTCCACACCGCCATCATGACGTCCAACTGACTCCGGCCATCGGTGGGTAGGCTAGCCCTGATCTGAGTGTAGTGCGCATGGGCGTCTGGAAAGCTCACCGTATACGCGATGGGGTTTTGCCCATGGGCGAAAGACATCGAAAAGAGGAGTGAGAGGGCTACAAAAACGGCGCGCATGACTGACCTCGTGGCAGAGAGGCCGTAGGGTCAATGATCTCTGGTTGGGTTGCAAGGGAGCGCACTCGGCGAGTAACCGGGGAGGGGATCAACCGCCTCCGGGATCGTCTGCTCCGCCCCCGATGTCTCGGATTTGGATTTCGATGATCGGCGGGTCGCCTTCATTGTTGATGAAGCCTACGGGGTCCACATAGCGAACGGGACCAAAGTCGACGTCTTGCTTCTCGTCACCGTCGGGAAACTTCACCCGGATGCGGTAATACTCTCCCCGCGCCGCGGTGATACTGAAATTGCCATCATTATCGGTGATGGCGCGGTCAAAGAGCAGTGCCTGAGTTCTCTGAAGATTCACGGGCCCGGGGTCAAAGACTGCGTCAACGACGATCCCGGGGAGGCCGAAGTCGCCGGAAATCAGTCGCCCTTCCAAGGCCACAGCCTCCGGGCCGGTGGACGAGTGAGACAATTCCACGCGGCCGACGGTCGAGGTCTGCTGAGCATTCACGTAGATGGGTCGCCGTTGACTGTCATAGCCATCGGCTCGAAAGCGGAGTGTGTACCGTCCAGGCTCCAGGCGGTTGATTCTGAATTGGCGGTCGTCTACGGCAATACCGATACTGGTCAACGGCGGTGGGAACGCCAATTGGGCATCGGTCACGGGCAATAAGGCGGCATCCCGCAGAATCTCGGCGTCGCCCGTCGTGGAGTCATAGCCCCCGTCTGGTAGCGGGGGACCACCGGAGTCGTTCTCCTCGAGTTCGATGATGATGCGCTGGATTCGACTCGGGGTAGCGAATTGGCGGAGTGATGCTTGTCCGCTGATTGCGCCTTTGAGTGCCTTGAGCACGACGCGCCCAGGGAGCTGTAGCTCTTCCCGTGCCTTGACTTGAAGGCGGCTGACGATCTGCGTCTCATAGCCTGGGAACGCAATGGTAATCTCTCGCTCGCCGCTCGGAACCGTAAGGGTAAAGCGGCCATCCTGGCCCACGGCGGTTCGATAGGCTGGATCGTCTGCCGCGACCAATGCGCCCATGGCGTAGCCTCGGCCCGATAAGATGACGCGGCCGCTCACGCGTCCAAGGGTAGGCTCCAGCGGGATATTCCCGATAAGGACCCGGCTACCAATGGGGACCTCGAAGAAGCGAGGGGCAGTGAAGAGCCCATCTTGTTCCACGTTGAGGTGGTAGAAGCCGGGCAGCACCGGTTCGAACCGGAACATCCCCGAACTGTCCGGGCTGACCGTTAGGGTCTCGATGGAGGCATCGGGTGAACTGAGCCGGATCTGGGCCCCTGACAGTTCTGCGGTGAGGAGGCCAGGGGGGGGAAGAAGGTGCCCGATGACGATAGATTTCTGCTGCAGCGAGCGTTCGGTGCTTGGGTCGAACGGATTCGACGGCTCCACCATATTGCAAGCACCCAGCAGGCTGATCGTGATCAGTATAAAGCTGAGAAATCGCTTCACTTCCTCGCCCTTTCGTCACTGTCGGGAGTGCCCTCGTACGGCGAGACATCATACACAGTTGAGGTCTCTGCAGTGGCGAGAATATCGATGAACGAGGTGAGCCAGAGCACACCAAGACTCAAGTAGAGCGCGTTTGCACGTGCGAAATAGATGTTGGCGTCACTGCGCCGCTCGTTATGGATGTCCATCCGCGAGCCGTATTCCGCCTGTGCTTGCGAGCCCAGGAGGGAATAGGTGACTGCACCCGCTGCCGAGGCCCAGAAGAGCGTGTTGTAGATGATGCCACGACCGATGTCGCCATTGTTCATTTGACCCCAGCCGGGCATCAGAAACGAACGCATCACGCTGCCCCCAAAGGTCCGATATTCACGGACGCCGCTGGCGGCATCACGCATGGTCTCTCCGTCGAATTGTTGGCGGGTCATCGCCATGTAGCGGCCCGAATCGATGTCCATCGCCCGTGCGTCTATGGCGTATCCAGTGCCATCGGCGGCCACGGTCCCGGTGATGAGGGTGTCAGCCCCGATCAACAATGCGACTTCTCTCGCCTCATCGACGGCGATTCGGCCCATCGCGTCCCGCCCAAGGGGGCGAATGGAGCGTCTCACCAATTCGTGATCGACCTCGAGAATACCGGGCTGACCCCGAAGTCGAGCGGCGAGGAGCTGGGCGGAAACGTCAGGTAAGTCGTTTTTACGCGCGAGTTCGTCGATGGCAACGAAGGGCAGCACTGCGATCCGGTGTGCACCGGAACGTTGATTCATGCCGGTCTGCAGCCGCAGAGATAATCCGTTGAAACCTTCCCACACATTCGCCGTGGGCGCGCCAGGCGGCAGGACCATGGTGTCGAATTCGACGTCCTCGTCATCGAGACGGCGTGGGACAGCCCCACTGTCTACGATGGTGGGGGTCTCAGCGGCCACCGCGGGGGCTGCCGCTGGGGGGGCGGCGGCTGGAGCCGCGGCGGGTTCGGCAGCGGGTGCGGCTGCACCTTGTGGTCGAGGGAGTGAGACACGGAGCGCGCCGTCCTCGGGGTACACGGTGATGTTCTGGAAAAACTCGTCATTGATGACGGGGCCCACGAAACGAATACGGAGGACGGCCGCAGGGCCGCCGCTCTTTGCGGGGTGCAGGAGCACGCGCTTGATGGCCGGGTCGCCGGTCTGTACCCACTGACGGGGGACTGTGAGTCCACCGACCCGTACGATCAAAACGGTCGGGTCGTCACTGGGCAAGGCCTCGGCCAGTCCAGGATCGATCTCCTGGTCGGCAGACAAGATGAAGTCCAGGGAATCAGCGAGGCCCTCGAACTCCAACCCTTGGAGCTGGGACTGCCCCATGGCCGGGGAGGCCAAGATGAGGCTGATGAGCATGGGATACACGAATTTCATCATCTCTAGGTTTCGACTGGAGCCAGTTAAAGTCAATAATATTAAACGTTTCGGAGCGGTGGTGGGGGCAATTTTGACCCCATAAATCTGAGGCGTGGTCGCGTGATTTGGGGTTCCCATTTCGGGGGTGTGCTCCCCATCACTGGGTGACCGACGTCATTGACCCGCCCGTGTCTCCGTTTACACTTATCCGGCTACTATACGCCTCCCGTAGTCGTAGACGAGATCCGGTGCTCAGCCCGCCGATAGGCGCTTTGGGGGACCAGTCCGGTGAGCAATGCACGGGCCTGGGACCCGGGCAGGCCGAATTGATAGATCGTGTTTGCGTCGTGATTGTCACAGAGCACGAAATACATCGCCTGCACCCCACTATCCAGCCAGGTGCAAAGGTGGGTTCCCCGTTGGTGTTTCAGACTATCCACCTGGCCGTGGAGGTCCGGTGCGATGGCCCGGTAGGGCGCAACAGCGCGCTCACAACACAGGACCACGGGTCCACAACTGCTGTGGTCGTCGGTGTCGCCATGGCGGTGGATGTAGATCGCGGCTTGTCCATCGGCGGTGAACGGAACCAGCCAGGTGGAGCCACCCTTGCCACCGGCCCCCTTGGGTCGTCGCTTCACTTTCTTGATCTTTTTTACCATCGAATCGGCCTCAACAATCGTAATGGCGTAACGCGCCGTCGACCCCCTGGCAGTAGGCGGCACCGAAGAAGTGTACGTGTACGAGCAGATAGTACAATTGGTAGTATGGGATAGATTCTTCCACGGCTTTCGGAATTGGGCATAACGCCTCGTATTTAGACCAGAAAGAACGGCCGAAGCCACCGAATAGACGCATCATGGCGAGGTCCACTGCCCGCTCGCCATACCACACGCTCGGGTCGATGAGGGTGGCACCCTCACGGGCCATCACTACGTTTCCATTCCAGAGGTCGCCGTGAAGCAAGCTTGGACCCTCTATGGGGGGTCGGTAAACAGTGAGCAAAGTCTCCACCCTAGACGCGAGACGGCCTAAGGTCTGACGAGTTGCCTCGACGAGGGGACGGATACGAGCTTGGGCCCAATAAGGGAGCCAATCACTCTTCATCGGGATCGTCGGTAAGGCGAAGCGACCGAGAAAAACTCGTGTTGGAGAGCCGTATTCGGGTCCGCGTGCCCGGTGTAGACGGGCCAGTTGTTCGGCCAAGCCGCTCGGGTCGGGTTTGCCCGGATGCAGAAAACGCATCACGATGCCGTCCTCGTCTGCGTAGCGGACCGTGGGGGTTCGCACGCCCACGTCGGCCAAGGCACGGAGTCCACGCGCTTCTGCGGGGAAAAGACCGGGGGGGGGAGATGGATGCGTTTTGACGACCCAATCTCCACACCGATAGACCTCGCCCATCATGCCACCGGAAAGATGTTGAGTCGGCTCAGATGGGAGGGCGCAGCGGGAGAGGAGGGTATTGACCCGATTCATCGTCTGCGACGTCGCCTAATCCCGAGGAGAAGGAGCCACCATGGCGCGTCCAGCATGCCCAGGGTCGAACAGCTGGCGCGGCCCTCGAATCGGACGCCTTCCGCGTTGGTCCCAAAACCACCATCTTGGATCGTACAGAAAAAGCCAGTCTCGTCGTTGACGTAGCCGCATACTTGCCCTCGATCGGCGCAGTCGAGACGGGCGAGCCTCCCCGATTCACACCATTCTACCGAGTCGACAATACAGCGACCCAAATAGTCCACTTCACCACAGGGGCTGCCGAGGGGCGTATCGGGGGTGGTGAACTCGATCGCGTTATTGATCCAATTCGAGAGGGGATCGAGACGCGTCAGAAAGTCTGTGCCGGTGCACGTATCATCGCCACCGTGCTCGACCCCGAGCATCACCGGCGCCTGGCGTTGATTCAGGGTGATCACAGGGCCTCCGGAATCGCCGAAACAGAGGCCTTGGATACCGCGGCCATCGACGACGACGTAGTCCGGTTGAATCTCCTTGAGTTCGACGGTGGCGAAGAAACGACCCACGAGTTCCGGCGAGTTCGTATCACCGTAGCCCGCCACTTGGACCTCTCGTCCAATGAGGACCTCGCCATCGGGTCCGCCCAGATCGGTTCGATTAGGGAGAATGGGCCGCAGTTCAGGCACGCGTGCGACGGCATCCTCGTCCAGAATGAGCAGTGCGGCATCTACGTCGTCTCGTTCGGCTTTGTTGACCACCTTGAAGGTCGCCAACGGTGCACTCGGGAGCGAGCCCACGCCGAAACCAATGTCTACGGCGTTGCGGTCGCGGGTGCAGTGCTCTGCCGTGGCGACGACCAGGGGCGAGATGAGAGTGCCGGTACAAAAGGCGTTAGTGGGCTCCCCGGCGACATGCAGCCACCCGATGGCCAACTGTTCTCCCTCGGTGAGCAAGACGGCCTCGGGCGTACGGGTTCCATTGTAAATAGATTGGCGTGTTTGATGGACCTGCCCGTCCTGGGCATAGGTGTCGCCAGTGACGCCGACCACGGCGGCGCTCACGAAGAGGATGGTTACAAGAACTCGCATCAGGGGCATTGTGCAATATCGCGTCGATCAGATCATCACTTCCTGGTGGCTCATGCGCCGTCTGGGTCCTAAACGAGGGCCGTCGGATGGGATACGGGGGGCCAAGGGTGGGACGAAACTGCGAAGATCGGTACAGTGGCCGCCGTAAAGAGTTCGGGAGGTGAGTGAGATGCCCACGAAGTTAGGGAAACGAGTCAGTGCCGTGCGACGCCGTGCGGGGACGATCTTGATCCGTGCAGCGTTGACCAATTTGGCCCGTGCCGGCCGTTTGCATCCCGAGGGCCGTGCCGCTCTCCGGCGGGTGGATGTGGTGCGTGATATTCCCTACCTCAATTCAGGTGAGCGCCATCACACCTTGGACGTGTACCGTCCGAAAGGCGTGGTCGGTCCGCTGCCGACGCTTTTCTATGTCCATGGCGGTGGCTTCACCCTGCTCTCCAAAGAGACCCACTGGATGATGGGCGCTCTCTTTGCCGAGATGGGGTTCACGGTCTTCAACATCAACTATCGATTGGCGCCCAAGTACCCGTTTCCAGCAGGGATTCGTGACACGTTTGCCGCGGCTGCCTGGGTGGCCGAAAACGGCACCACGTACGGTGCGGATCTGAGTCGATGGGCGTTGGCGGGGGAGTCCGCGGGGGGCAACTTGGTCACCGCTTTGACGTTGGCGTCTTGTGTGGAGCGACCTGAGCCTTGGGCTCGTGCCCTCTATGAACTCGATCTACCGATTCGGGCGGTGCTGCCCAGTTGTGGCTTTCTCCAGGTCAGCAACCCGGAGCGGTATGGCCGCATTCGGCCGGATACGTCGGCTTTGGTCGTCGATCGGATGACCAATATTTCATTGGCTTATCTCGATGGCCTCAGCGGTGATTGTGGGCTGGCGGATCCGCTGGTCATTTTGGAGGCGCTCGACGCGTTGGCCCGGCCGTGGCCATCGACCCTCGTACCCGTCGGTGATCGTGATCCGGTGCTGGACGACTCCATCCGCTTGGAATCTGTCCTGCAAAGGTTAGGGGCCGAGGCCAAGACATGCATCTATCCCGGAGGAGTACACGCCTTCCATGCCATGTTTTGGCGTGATCCAGGCCCCGAGTGTTGGCGTGATATGGAGCTTTTTCTGGAAAGAACCATGGGGGAGGGGACGCAGCCATGATCACTCACGTCGATCGTTGGACTCTCGCTTCGCGTCCGCACGGCGCGCCGGTGCCGGAGAACTTCCGCCGCGAGACGGTCCCATTGACCAGTCTCGAGGAGGGCTGCGTGCGCGTCGCCGTCAAGTATGTCTCGGTGGATCCGACCATGCGCGGGTGGATGAGTCAGGTGCCATCTTATCTCCCGCCCATCGCCATCGATGCGGTGATCCGAGCCTTCGGTGTCGGCGAGGTTATCGAAAGCCTGAATCCACGCTTTGCTGTGGGCCAATCTGTTTCCGGTCTGCTCGGAGTCCAAAGTGTTTACACCGGTGATGGACGTGGACTGGGGATCATCGATACCACCCTGGGGCCGCTCCCTTGGTACCTCGGTCCACTCGGAATGAATGGCATTACGGCCTATTTCGGGATCCTCGAAGTGGGTGCGATTGCGGCAGGAGAAACGGTGCTCGTATCCGGGGCAGCCGGGGCCACGGGCTCGTTGGTGGGTCAGATCGCGAAACAGCAGGGCTGTCGTGTGGTCGGCATTGCCGGCGGACCCGAGAAATGTGCACACTTGGTAGATGATTTGGGGTTCGATGCGGCCATCGATTACAAATCGGAGCGGGTAAGTCGCCGCATTCGAGATCTCTGCCCGGATGGGATCGACGTTTTCTTCGATAATGTCGGTGGCGAGATTCTCGATTCAGCGCTTGCCCGGATCAATATCGGCGCGCGAGTCGTCATCTGTGGAGCGATCTCCCAATACAACAACACGGGGCCGGTTCAAGGGCCGAAGAACTATCTGTCGCTCTTGGTGCGGCGTGCGCGGATGGAGGGCTTCTTGGTCCTCGACTATTTGCACCGAAGTGCGGAGGCCATCGAGCCCATGGCCCGGTGGGCGCATGCAGGTCAACTCAAGTGGCGAGAGACCGTTCTCGAGGGGCTGGAGGCCTTTCCTGATGCCTTGGGTCGACTCTTCACGGGTCAGAAGATTGGCAAGATCTACCTTTCGCTAGAGTGAACGCGGATCCCATGCCGGTTGATGTGTCCCGTTGACAGCATCTCGACGCCCCCCCCAAGATTCAGCCTCCACCTTCAACGGAGGTCACCCATGGCCGGTACTGCTCACTTCGGGATCATCGACGCTATCGCGGCAGCAGCAGATGATTTGACCGCATGGCGGCGTGATATTCACGCGCACCCCGAGACGGCGTTTGCCGAGCACCGAACGGCCGAGATCGTCGGGAATCACCTGGCCGCTTTCGGGATCGACGTCACGGCAGGCTTGGCCAAGACCGGCGTTGTCGGGACGCTCCACGGGCGCGAGTCGGGACCGAGTATTGCCCTGCGGGCCGATTTGGATGCCCTCCATCTCACCGAAGAGAATGACTTTGCCCATCGCTCGACGCACGCCGGCCAAATGCATGCCTGCGGGCATGACGGCCACACCACGATGCTCCTGGGCGCGGCCCAGTACCTCGCCCAAACCCGACGTTTTGCCGGCACTGTGCACTTCGTCTTTCAACCGGCGGAAGAGAACGAAGGAGGCGGGAGAGTGATGGTCGAAGAGGGCCTCTTCGAGCAGTTTCCGGTCGAGCAGGTTTTTGGTCTCCACAACTGGCCGTGGTTGGCCGCGGGGGAGATGGCGGTTCATATTGGTCCAGTGATGGCCGCGGCGGATCGATTCGACGTAGAGATCGAAGGCAAGGGTGGTCATGGGGCCATGCCACATCAATGCGTTGACCCTGTGGTCGTCGCGGCTCAAGTCATCACTGCCTTTCAGACCATCGCCAGTCGAACGACCTGCCCGACGGATACGGCAGTCGTCAGCGTCACGCGATTGGAGGCCGGCGAAACCTATAACGTCATTCCTGCGCGGGTTCGTCTTTCGGGAACGACCCGGAGCTTTGCGCCTGCGGTCCAGGCCCAAATCGAAGCACGCATGCGTGAGATCGTGCAGGGCGTGTGTTCGGCCCACGGCGCGGTGGGACGTTTGGATTACCGCCGGGGATATCCAGCTACGGTCAACGATCCCGAGGCGGTCGTCTGGGCCGCGAATGCTGCTTGTGCGGTGGTGGGGGAGCAGCGAGTGCACCGCGAACTTCCACCTTCTACGGGCGCAGAAGATTTCGCCTATCTCGCTCGAGAGCGACCGGGTTGCTATGTGTGGTTGGGGACGGGGAATGGGCCCGAAACCCCGGGGCTCCACCATCCACAATACGACTTCAATGATGCGATGTTGCCCGTCGGTGCCTCATATTGGGCACGGCTCGTCGAGAGCCGTCTGCCTCTCCAAACGATCGGATCGCATTGAGCGGGCGTCAGCAGGAGTCGGCGTCAGAACCAGCCGTGCAGCATCAGCAAAAGTTCATCCGCATCGAATGCGAACCGCTCGTCGGTATAGGTCCAATTGTGGCGGTAACGAAGGATGACCTCGAGGAATTGCACGGGATAGAATTCGATCCCTGCGCTGGCGCGGTGCGTCGTATCGTCCCGAAAGTCGGTATCCCCATCGGCCCAATCGTAGCGGGCCGTAAAGTTGAAGCCCTCGGCAAACATCCAGCCCAACTCGTGGAAGGCGGCGAGTCCCAATCCGCTTTCACCCGTGTCGGGCGCGCTGTGATTGAGGACAAATTCACCGAAGTAAATCAGCGGTAACTCTGACGCCACCCACAGGTTTGCCGCCCATTGGAGGCTGGCCATGATCTGGTTGCCTTCCTTGGCGTTACGGTCGCGATTGCCGTAGGCCAGAGACCCCCCCAAATGCCATCCGAGATCGCGATAGCCTGCCGACAGCATGGTGCCGAACCCTGCATCGGCGTCGTAGGGCTCGTCCCACTGTGTCGCAGCGTTGAATACACTCAAGTGCACATAGGGGTAGTTGGGGTTGAGGCCGACCTCTACCCCGGTGACCTCGCGTTCATGATCGAAGCCCGCCCCCATGAATTTTTGGCTCTGTCTCACAAAGGGGGAGTGGTCGTCAGTTCGCCACCCGAAAGTAGGCAGGAATCGCCCGGCTCGGACGTACACTTGATTCGGGAGATCGTGGTACATCGCGTAGATCTCGCGCACGAAAAAGCGGTCCGTAAAGTTCTCGAACTCCTCTGATTGCGATCCCAGGCTGCCCATGCTGGCCATCAGAGTCAGGCGACCTTCATTGAGGGCATCGGGGTTGTAGGGCCGATAGGCGAGATACACGTCCGTCTGCATGGGGAAGATGGCGGCGTCTCGAGTGTCGTCGGCGAAGGGGTCGTAGTAGGCCAATCGGACATCCGTCCCCAATTGGAAATCGGGGTGTGGGGTAATCCCTGCATAGCGAAACGAAGTGCCTGGCGCGGGCACCAAGAGACGCTCCCGCTGGGCTTGTGGGCTCGCGACGCCCACCGGTTGGCTGCTTGGCGCCGAAGAGGGCTGACTGGTCGGACTTGCCGGCTGACTCGATGGGCCTGCCGGTTGGCTTGCGGCCGCCACAGGCTGGCTCGAGGGGGGCGCCGGTTGACTCGAAGGGGCCGCTGGTTGGCTCGTGGGCCCCGAGGTCGGCTGACTCCCAGCTGCCGAGTCACCGTAGTAAATGGGCTGGGTCGAGGGGACCGGCTTCCATGGCTGCGTCGTAGGCGCCGGGCGCTTGCGGAGCTTGAGCGACAATTCGATGTGATTGGCGGCCAATTTGCCCCAGCGTGGCAATGTGCGCCGACCGTAGAAGATACCCGACTCATTGCGCATCCCGCCCCCGTTGGGGTTGATATGGCACACATTGCAATTGAGGGAGCATTTGCGGAGCGCCACGTCTGGGTCGACCCAGCCCGTGGGCTCGATGTGACATGTATCGCATGCCCGGACCGATCGAATGGCGAACTGGGGCAGGGCATACGCAGCGCTGGCGCTCAAAAGAATGGCGGCGCTCAGCAGCAAACTCGAAATCAAATGGCTACGCATCATCTCAGTTCTCCGGCGTTCCAGCGCTGATCCAGGCCTCGACGGTGGCCATCTGGACTTCACTCAGGGTTCGAGGGCCGCCATTGGCGCCCGCTGTGTCGTAGGCCGGCGGCATGAGTGTCGTTCCATTGCGTGCCCGGAGCCGATCGACCAGCACCGAGGTGGCCGGATCACTATTCGCTGCGTATCGCCCCGTCGCGTTAGCGGCCTCGAACTCAGCAAAGGTCCCCAAGGCGGGCGGCGTCGCGCCCCCTCCAGCATGGCAGGCGGGGCCACTGCAGTTCTCGACCAAGAGGGGACCGACATTGTCATCCCAGGTCGGTGACGCCGGCACCGTTGCATCCGATGGCGGGCTTGCATCCATGGGAGGAACCACGCCCTGATCCATGGCCGGTGGCTGTGGATCGCCAGAGGGGATGCCTTGGGGCGTCCCTTGTTCGATCCACGCCAGAATGACGCAGGCCTCCTCGGCCGTCAGCAGTTCCAGGCCCGCGCCCGCCGGGGGCATCGTCTGCTGATCGATGCCTCGAATCCGAATGCGCTCTTGGCTGTCGCGCGCCACTGCGTAGTTCCCGACAAATATTGGAGGCAAGACATTGTTGTGACATGCACCCCCTGAGCAGGCTCTCTCCAAGATGGGGTTCACGTCCTGTTCGAAGGTGACCTCACCGGTTTCGCACTGTTCGCCTCGGGTTCTGTCTCCAAACCCTGGACAGCCCGCGAGCATTACGCACACCGCCACAGCCGCTATCCGCTGTAGTTTCATGGATTTCCCTCACTCTCTTCCCAGCCAAGTAACAGTAACCGCGTTGCTGTGTGGGCGCTAGAGTACTGCGTCGTTTCGTCGCATCCCGATGGGGTCATTCACGCTAAAGCATTTCGCCGGTGGCCAGCGCTCTGCGACCGTGTTTTTCCCTGAGCCCGATGCGCTCCTGCGAGACAAAGCAGGTGACCATTCGAGGAGTGTGGTAGAAGACCGGCCGAACGATCTGGAACTGAAACCCGATGAGTCGAGTTCGCTTCAATCCGTGGTGGGTGGCCCCCTTTTTGGTGGTTCTCGCCCTATGGTCGACGATCTCCTATCGGCAGCAAGTGCCCACCCGCGCGGAATGGACCGCAGCTGCGGATCATGTGCGGGCTCGACTTAAAGCGGGCGATGGGGTCGCTTGGGCGCCCTATTGGGCCGGCGAGGCACGTTTGAGTCTCCACGGCTTGCCCTTTTTCCAGTTGCCTGATGTGACCCGCGCCGATTTGGCTCGATACGATCGTGTCTGGCTGTTGAGTGCCTTTGGAGTCGATGGCGAAGACGTCCTCGACCCATCAGGCGCGGCGACACACGCGGTGGTTTCGTCGGAGACTTTTGGCGCGGTGACCGTATCCGAACTGCGGGTGGGTGGAGAGCGCGTGGTGGGCGACGTCTACGCTCAGCTGGAGAGCGCCGAGATCAGTCTCGTGACCAAAGGGAAAAGTCGGGCCTGCGATTTTTGGGATGGCCGGGGCTGGCATTGCAGACTCCGTGGCAGTCCGGCGAAAACACGGGCCTGCTTGGGGGCGTCCACGGCCAGCAAATTGGCGAAGCACCGGCGGTTCAACCGCCGGGGACGCCCACGAACCAAAACATCCCAAATGGCAGGCGGCGACCCGCGTTGTGGGCTCGACAGATGGCTCAATGTGAGCCGAGATGTGCGGGTGATCGGCGACGTTCCACGCCGATGTGTTTGGTTTCATCCGCACGGTGGTAAAACGCTTCGCATGGCATGGACCGATGCACCGCGTGGAGCGGTTGTGGAGGTCGGACATGGGTTCGCCGACAAGGTCATTAGCGATCATAGCCGGGCGACGACGAGAACACAGCCTGCGACCATGAGACTGTATCGAGGAGACGCTCTGCTGGGTACGCGGACCGTGGATCCGGTCAAGGGATGGCGGTCTTGGCGGGTCGACGACAAGGGAACGGGCGCATTGCGGATCGAGGTGGAAAGTCAGTCAACGGTCGATGCACATCTCTGCATCGATCCCACGGTGAGGGCAGAACGCTGATGGCGATGGCGACCCTCAACCGACTTCGCTGGTCGGACCATGGGGTGGGTTTGACGCTCGCAGCGGTCTATTTGACCCTGCTTGCGGCCACCAGCGCTGATGTCGGGGTGCCTCGCGACGAGAGTTTTTACTTCTACGGCGCCGAGCGGGCGGCGGGCTGGTATGCGGGCCTACTCGATGGCGATGTCCGCTCTTTTTCGCGGGCGGAGATCGATCGCGGCTTCAAGTACAACCACGAACACCCGGTCTTCATGAAGAGCCTCTTCGGCCTCAGTCATCGGCTCTTCGTCGACGTTCTCGGGTGGGTAGACGATCACGCCCTGGCGTATCGCCTGCCGACCATGGTGATGGCCTCCTTGGCCCTTTGGCTGGCATTCTTGATCGGGGTGATTGTTCATGGACGTTTGGCCGGTCTTTTCGCGGCCTTGGCCTTGGCTTTCATGCCCCGCGTATTTTTTCACGCCCACCTGGCGTGTTTCGATGCACCTGTCACGTTCATGTGGCTGGTGATTGCCTACACCTATTTCCGCGCGATGCGGAGTCGGCGCTGGGCCGTTGGGGCAGGCATCGCCCTCGGGCTCGGATTCGCCACCAAACTCAATATTTTCTTTCTGCCCTTCACGCTGCTCGGGGTCTCACTCTTCGATGTTTGGCAGTTCAAGCGCCGGACAGGAGCATGGCGTGCACCCGATGGTGAGCGCGGGCCCTTGACGTATCATTCCTGGATCGCGGCCTCGATGATCTTCCTCGGTGCCTTTGTGTTCTGGGCCCATTGGCCATGGCTCTATTACGATTTAGTGCCTCGGTTACGCGAATACGTCGCGTTCCACGCCCGTCACGTTCACTATCCCGTCGATTATCTGGGCTTTTTGTATTTCAAGCCCCCGTTCCCCGTTCATTTCCCCTTCGTTTTCACCCTGCTGACCGTCCCAGTGGGTATTTTGGTGACCGGTCTCATCGGATTGGGAGTCGTGATGCGGCGGGGATGGATTGACTGGGGCGATGTGTCGCCCGGTGCGCCAGACCGACGCGTCATCGATGTGTTTCTCTTGGCCAATGTGGCCGTCCCAATCCTCGTCATTGCCTTGCCGTTTACGCCGATTTTCGGGGGCACAAAGCACTGGATGCCGGCGATGCCCTTCCTCGCGGTGATGGCCGGCGTAGGTGTCGTACGCCTCGGACAGGGCCTGTTTACCGGGTCGACCGGGCGGGCGCTTCAGCTGAGAACGACAGTCTTGGGACTCTTGATGATGCTGCCTGGGGCATGGGCGACAATGGAATATGGCGCCCATGGGCCCGCCTATTACAACGGCGTTGCCGGCGGCCCCCCTGGGGCCGCGGCCTTGGGGATGCCCCGTAATTTTTGGGGCTATAGCACCGTCGCTGTGCTCCCGGCCGTCAACGAGCAGGTCGAGAAACGCGGTCATGTCTTTTGGCACAAGGCCACTAAATGGGCGACTGATGCCTACCAGCGCGATGGCCTCCTGAGAAAAGACGTTCGCTATACGGGAGACTGGACAGCCGAGTTCTCGGATTGGGCCGTGTATCACGACCAGCGGGAAAAGCTCCCCGAGGAACTGGACGTTTGGCGGGCGTACGGCACAGAACTCCCCGTGGACGGCTACTTCATAGATGGCCTTCAGATTATGGCGCTCTATCGCCGACCGGCACCGCCCAAGGCGCCTCTCATTCCGGCAGGTGGTCGCTGACCGTCGCCCCTTGCCCAGATTTTACCAGCACGGCATCATCAACCGATGGACTCTGAAAAGCTTACCTATTTCCGTACGCTCTTGGTCGGCCTTCGCGATGGCCTCGATGATGCAGGCCCCCATCGATTAGTCCCAAATCGACAGGACGACACGGGGCGTCG
>Ga0115011_10000677_pt1 | contig 26705 bp, 23 predicted proteins | sample TroAtlMetagenome_2_FD_88705 | JGI IMG/M metagenome (GOLD analysis project Ga0115011, IMG submission 88705) | Marine eukaryotic phytoplankton communities from Atlantic Ocean - Tropical Atlantic ANT8 Metagenome | ecosystem: Environmental > Aquatic > Marine > Oceanic | place: Tropical Atlantic...
ACCGCAGGCGGTTGGTGGGCTTGGCAGGTTATCCCTGCCGAAGCAACACAACAAATTTTGTATTACTCATTAGAAAACTTTTCAATGACTCTATCTTTAACCCCATCACCAGAACAGACTATCACCGTACTTGGTGCTAACGCTCGTTCTAGTTCGAGATGTAGATCATGGGCAAAATCGGAAACTATCCTTCTGACCGTTTCTGTGTCTTCGTCCTGCTTGACTCTGATAGTTAATATCAGATCATCATGGACAGGAGTTGACACGAACCTGTCAAGTTTTTTCCAAGTGCCAAATATTGCTTTATTCATATATCCTCCTATTTATTGGTTAGTGGGGAAGCAGGAATCGAACCTGCACGAAGGGGAAACCTAATCGTTCCTCTGTGATTGTTGTGTAGTTCTCTATATAGAAAGAGGTAAATCTTTCTTATCACAGTTCCCCGATCCTCAGCTCAAGGGTATTGGGCTAGGATGATCTTGCCATGTATTGACATAAGCTTGACCGAATTTTTCGATAGCGTCATGCTCAATCATGGTAAATATTTCTCTTGCATAGTTTGCAGGAATTCCTGGCATGCCCATAAAGGCGTTATCTACCAGATCTTTCGCATACTTGAATGCAAGAGGATTAAATCGAATAGCTACTTCTAACTCTCGATAGTCTTCTTCCTTGCTAGGAAGAGGGTCTTTTACTTTCTCTGTTGGTGATGTCATTTTGACAACCTCCTGTCAACCGTCACTGACATTATATCATTGTCCATGATCTTTTGCCATGTCATCGATCCAAGTTAATAACTTGTCACATGGTTGTTTAGCGTGGACACTGAGTGGGGACACCATACAATCGATGCACCCCACTCTGTCAGCTTCCACAGCTATCCACCTGTGACCAAATTGGTCTTCAGTCATCAGACTCTCCGTTTATCAAATAGTTCTGTCTGCTGGCTTTGCCTTTTTCTCTCAACAGTAACAATCGTGTCATTATGCCAACCGCCATGAGCTACAAGAAGAATTTCCTGTATCTCAAAACCAAGCGTTTTGCCAATACCACCACTGTTCCATCCAAGAGAAATAACATAACCATCATCCATCACTATTCGTGCAATCTGTTTTTTAAGCTTGCTGTAAAAAGCAGACTGGGTGTCTTCCATTGTCGTCACACGACCCACACCCTGATAACACTCGGTTATCTGTCTGGGACTGTATGGCGGATCAAATAGAACACCATTGACTGAATCTGTTCTCATATTGTCCAAAAACAATAAAGCATCTACATTCGTATCTGCTTCAAACTCAGGATTCAAATCATTAGTCATCCACATGCGACTTTTGAATGGACTGTTCCTAACAAAAGGATCAACCCACCTAAAATCTTTTGACCATGTGCTGTCAATATAATCTTGAATCAACTCATTGATTGGTTTAATACTGAAAGTGTCAGCATTGGGCATAGCCCATTTTCTGTAGATCTGCATCAGTCCACCTTTTCTTTGTTGAGTTCTTGAGTGAGACGTTGAATCTCCCACTCTAAGTCAACTCGCTTTTTCCATTTAATGATTTCTTCCAACTGCTCTATCTCTAAAGTGCTAGCGATACTCTCTTTGTTCAAGCGAACATGACTAATCATGTGGTCGCCACCGAACTCATCCGAGAGTTGATAGTTGTCGTAATCATCTTTTGAATCAAACGAATTCATGTGAACGGTAATCTCTACGTGGTTGCCTTCCTCGTAGTCGATGTTCTGGGAAATTAGGTTGTGAAACCCATTTCCAATTACCAAATGAGAGTAATACTCGTTGTCCTCTGTCTGATCTTGAGGGATCGGGTTTAGATTTACTTTCATCCGTCCACCACATTAAAATGATGGTCGATCCATGCTCTAGCTTTTTCTTTGTCTTCTATACGCACTGCCATAGGGCTCATGTTACGAAGATTCTGAGCGAGAATCTCAGCATCAGATTGAAGCTTTCGAGCACTGCCAGCAAGACAAATAGCTTGTTGCATGTGCTTGATAATTTCAAACTCTGTTGGTGAGAATACTTGCTCTGCTTTACTTTCAGGTAACTCAGGTAATTTACTCAAAGTTTTTCCTCCTCTATTATTGTTGACACTTGTGTGTCAAGCGTCCCAGTCTAAGAATCGAACTTAGATTAAACCATTCTGGGGGACGACTTCTCAGTCGTCTAAACACTGTGAAGCAGTGATCTCTCTTCTGACTTCATTTAACTCATCAGTAGTGGGATCGTAGCCACTCCAGTTCATGTGTTCGGTTGCTTTTTCAAAAGCTTCCTCTTCATTTTTGGCTTGAACTTCTATGATGTCATCCATTTCAAAAATGACGTTCACATCAAATTGATATGTTTTAATTGCTTTCCTCCTCATTTATTTATGTTGACACTGTTGTGTCAAGCGTCCCTTTACTGGAATCGAACCAGCACTAAAACCGTTAAGGGGACAGGCAGTTAGTAGCCTGTGCTTGGTTGTTGGGTATTTACATTAGTGCCATGAAAGAAGAGCATAACTTCAGCTACTCTTCTAAGTTCCACTAATGGGCTCATATCTCCACCACTCAAGTCTCCACGTTTGATTAAAGAAACATTCCATTCAACCAACTCGTGTAACTCTTTGATATTTGAATCCATTAGCGTCTTTAGCCTTTTTTCATCAAAAGATAATTCACTCATGATGGACTCACTATTCTGTTGATTTGAAATTTTTCTTCTTCAGTGAAGAAATCCCACACCTCAGTGATGGAATTTACTTCTCTATAAAAGACAGGCTCTTCAGCTCCTTCAGCATCCATTGGAAGCTGTTCTGTAGAAGCCCAAAGCCGTCTAGCTAACTCATCGCTAACTCCGTCATAGCATTCAGCTATTTCATCTGGAGTTATTAGGTTTAACCTTTTTACAGGTTGTATATCTGTCATGATTTCCTCCTCATATTGATTTCAGTTATTTACTGAAGTCGTCCCTGCTAGAGAATCGAACTCTAGTTAAACCGTTCAGGGGATTGACACAGATGTGTCAATTAGTTATGGAAAACCCATGTTCTCCTGCTTCGAGTATCCTTGTGGCTTGCTCATCGGATTTTATATATCCCCGAAGAGTCCACAATTCAACATTGACTTGCTTAAGTCTTCTTTGAGTCCTTGTCAAGAGCCAGTAGAAATCTTCTTTAGTCATTTCTTCAAACGTTTTCGTTTCCCATGAATCACCTTCACCGATAACGAATTTTTCATCAGTCATAATTTCCTCCTCTTATTGATTCCAACTATCTGTTGGAGTCGTCCCTGCTTGGGAATCGAACCCAAGAAAAACCGTTCAGGGGAAAAGCATTGGTTAGACCATTGCTTTTTTCACCATGCTGTCAAATTTAGCTTTGGTGTGAACAGAGGCATTAGTCGAAAGACCAATACGCCTCTGCACATCCTCCAGAGTGACTGGAGTGGGTGAGTAGTTGTCAAGTGTTACCTTCTCGTCAAGCGAGCCTGTGAACAGGCGTGGTGACGATTCAGGCTTCCAAGTCTGAAGAACATTAAGACGGCGAAAGAACTCACCAACATTTTTAGATGTGATGCCATTCATTCCGATATCCATCGAACGGAAAATGATCCAAGTAGTAATTCGATCTTGGTTCATCTGTTCAACAGAAAGTCCGTCAACATACTCTTCACCTCCCATCGGGTTAGATTTAGTCTCAGCGACTATCTCTTCCCAATCGGTGACGTTTGATACTGACCATGTTAAAGCCATGATTCCTCCTCATGTGATTCTAACTACTTGTTAGAGTCGTCCCTGCCAGAGAATCGAACTCTGGAGTAACCATTCAGGGGATTGACAGTTAATTGTCAAAAATACCATTGTTGTTTTGTTCCCATTCTTGTGGGTAGAAGTAGCCGTTACCGCTTATGCAGTCTTCAGGGAAATCTAAGTGCTCCTGTAGATCACCGTACTGATCTCTGAACCACCAGAACCCAAAGCGTCTGCCTTCAAAGATCTCTTCAGCTTTCTGAAATCTGTCAAGACCTTGATAAACGAATTCAACTCCTTCTTCAACAACCTCTTCACCATCTCTTGGGATTCTGCGATACTGACCCATGCAGGTGCCACAGATCAGAGGAGCTATTGTCCTCCATGTGACATGACCGAATGAAGTCTCATGACCGCACTCACAAGTGACTGGGACTCTGGCCACACCCTTGTGGATGTGAGTGCCTTTGACCCTGCCAGTTTCAAGTGGGAGAGCTTCAAGAGCTTTCAACTCTTCGCTGTACACCTCAAGAGTTTCAGGAGTGACTTGCACTGCCGAGTAACCCCTTCGGGTACATGGCTTGTGGTCTTTTCCTTCTTCATCTTTAGGCCAAGCGAGTGTCAGCTCTTCAGCTAATGCTTTGAACACTTTGTTGTGGTATCTGTTCTGACGAGAAGTGTCTTTCAACTCTCTGACATGAGCCACACCATGTACGGCTTCATGAATGAGAGTCTCAAGGATTCCTTCAGCGCCGAGAGACATGCATTCTCCAGAGATCATGACCTCAGAGATGTTCTTCTTGCTTACGTTCCAACCTCCGTACATGTAATGTCCGAATGTGGTTGATCCTCTACCATTAGAACCGCTCTGCTGTAACACAATGAAAGTTTCAGGTACGTCAGGATTGTTCTTCCTGATTGCCTTCCACACATCGTTCAAGACCTTGAGGATCTTGTCAGAGACTTGATACTCATAAGTGGTGTTTGCACCAACTAAGCGTTGTGCTGTTGCTATTGCATTCATAATGAATTCCTCCTCATTATTTGTTGACACATTCGTGTCAATCGTGCATGCCCCAGAATCGAACTGGGGAGAAACCATTCATGCGAACACTCCTAGTTTTGTTCTTCTCTAGGATCGTGCCATTTGACAACTCTTTGCAGTTCATCGAACTGCTTAGGTGTCATGAAGATCTTGACATTGTTTGCCAAGTTCAAAACAACAAAATCTTCTCTGTCGTCTGCTCTGTTTACATGGTTTGTAATTTCAGGTTCAAACTCAAAGCCTTCATTGTGGTTCAAGTGGACGTACAGATTGTTGCGGAGCCAAGTCCCATCAGTTTTCATGTCCATTTCAGTAGCACTGAAACTAACACCAGAATCGTACTGGTTGCCCGAAGGAGCTCTAAAATTGAACCGCCTTGAACGAGCTTGACCATGCTTAGTCCAGTTGCTTATTTTCACGTTATTTCTCATTGAATTTCCTCCTCAATGGATTGTTTCGACCTGTCATGGTCATCTTCAGAGTGCCGACATCAGGCACTGACGAGGAGGAGGATTTGCCAAGCTCTAAGAGCTCTAGACTCACCATCTCCTCTGGTGCTGATTGGGAGCCCACTCTCAATTCCCATCGCTGTGGGAGTTTGTCGCACTTTCAACCTTCCCTTCCCTCAGTCTTCCGACTCGGTCTGGTTGAACTCAAACTTGAGTTTGTTCTGATTACTCAGATCCTCCTCGCTAGTGCCACCTAGCTGAACCTCCAGCTCTTGTGAGAGGCTCAGTGCTTAGTCCGTGTCAAGCACGGTCTTGAAGCTAATGCCTGTCACTGGCAATTGCAACGATTTATTTGAATTAGGCACATAACCGCAGGTCAGAGGGTATAAATTTCTTTTTGTAAAGCACCAAAAAAACACCCAAACTGGGAAACCGAGACACCCATTCTCCGCTGTGCGACACCACCACAGGCACACACACTGGAGCACCAACAGCACTGGTCAAGGTGACATATGCATGGTGCATGAGCACGGAAGCAATCCTGTCCATTCTTGACCCACCACTGTCAAAAAACAGCTACCAGCGACCTGCTGGTGGTGTGTGCTCGGCAGCTCTGGGATCAACGCACCAGCTCTGGGGAAAAAGACCCTGTACGCCCTGTTTCTGGGGTATTTGCGACCAACCAAAAGAGGGGGTTGATAAATCTGCGGTCACAGGTGCAGGGAGGGGGCATCCATCTGTTTGGGTGACAATCAGACTTCGGCGTGTCACTATAAATGATACGTTTTCTGTCGTGTTTAGTACCTGGTCAAACAAGAACCTGTTATAATCTCCTGGTACAGGAGCCCAGGTCCTAGAAACAACAGCTCTGTCGAGCTGTTACCAGGGGAGACATGAACAAAGCACAACACGGACGGACACTAGAAGAGCCAGACACTGGCGAAATGGTTGGCTCGTCTGAAATCGACCCTTTTGAAGACGATACTCCGCTAGTATGTGGTCTTGATGAAGTCGATACTTGTGATTCCTGTCAGTAATGTCTAAGCCACATAAGAGATGGTCTAAACAACGCCGCTTTGAGGCGGCGGTGTTGCGTGTTATTGATGACGGTTGGACTCAGGTTGAGGCAGCTAAGGAATATGATGTTTCTCGACAGCACCTAAACAAGAAGGTGAAAGAGGCTCGCCTTGAACGTGAGGTTCGGGTGGATGAGGCTAAGGCTAAAATCAAAATTTCGCCTTTGGGTCTTAATGAGGAACGCAGGGTCGGTACTTTTGAGGAGTTCGATCAAAGATACTTCGGTCATTGGATTTGCCCTGACTGTGACAAGCATCATGAGATGCCCGATTTTCATCGGGACATGGCTGAAGCCTGCCAAGGCGACTATAACCGTGTTGTTATTAATCTCCCTCCGTATCATTCCAAGTCAACGAACGTGACTGTTAAGGACACTATCTATTCGCTGGTTAAGAACCCGAACTTGAGAACTCTTATTGTGTCTAAGTCTCTTCCGTTCGCTCGTACTTTCTTATATTCAATGAATGAACTGTTATGCAATCCTGATCTGTATGAAGGAGCGGCAGGAAACCTGATTGACGATTGGGGGCCGTTTAAACCTGAAGGATCTCAAGCTGTATGGAACCAAGAGCAGATCTATGTTGCTGGCAGAATGACCGCTGAGAAAGACCCGACTGTTCAGGTGTTGGGTGTCGGCGCTCAGATTTACGGTAGGCGAGCTGACATTATTAAGTTTGATGACGTTGCTACTTTAGATAACCAAAGAAACCCTGAAAGGGTACAAGACATGCTGGAGTGGATGGACAAGGAAGCTTTGTCTCGTATCGGTAAGAAAGGTAAAGCCATTTGGGTGGGTACTAGAGTTTCGCCAGGGGATGTGTATTCGACTTTAGCTAACCGACCTGGTTATAAAGTTTTAAGATACTCATGCATAACAGACGATAACAATGAGGATGTTTTATGGGGGGATCATTTCCCTTATGAGCAGGCGATCATTCACCGTTCGGAGATGCGCCCTGCCGACTTCCAGTTGGTGTACCAGAATGTGGACATCCCAGGGTTGGGTGCTTCCTTCACTCAAGAGATGCTCGATACTTGTAAGGATTCGTCTAGGACTACTGGGCATTATGAATCTGATTGGCGTTTGATCGCTGGTCTTGATCCTGCTGGGGGTAATAAAGATTCTGGTTACACAGCATTTTCTTTAATCGGCGTGGATTTGCGTACTGGTAAACGCTATTTGGTGGATCAGGTTGCGGTTAAATCTATGAAAGCTCCGCAGATGAAGGATCAGATTATTGCTTGGACTGAGAGGTACCCTTTGTTTGAGTGGCGTGTTGAGAATAATGGTTTGCAGTCTCAGTTGGTGCAGTACAACACGGAGATAATTCAGTATCTTGCTAAGAAGGGTGTGAGGGTTGTTCCTCATACTACTCATAAGAATAAGTGGGACCCTCAGTTTGGTGTTGAGTCTATTGCTCCTTTGATGTCTGCTGAAATGTTTTCTATCCCTTGGGGTAATGCTCCTACTTGTAAAACTTTCCAGCCTGCTATCGAAGAGTTTGTTGCTTTCCCTATGGGTATGGTTTCTGACAGAGTGATGTCAACTTGGTTCGCTGATCTTGGTTGTCGTGATCTTTTGAGTCGTGCTCATCTTCCGATGTTTAATGAAAGGATGAAGGTGCCTAATCGGATTAAACGCCGTAGGCATGTTGTTGATTTTCAGAGTCAGGAAGCTAGGAGGGTCAACTTGTCTGACCAAAGAAGCGGTCATATGGACAGAGGCCAGTGGGGGTATAGAAGACAAACTTTAGGTACTCCGCAGGCGCATGAGAATGTTGAGGAGTATGATGAAGAGAAGGGTCCTAAGTTTGTTAATGTAGAAGGATACGTGTCAGATAAGTGACACTTTATTTCTTCACGGTGGGAATGTATTGTTTAAAGATAGAAAGAACGTAAAAGCGTTTAAGAAAGCGCAGGAAAAGGCTGGGGATGATGAGATCGTCTGCGGCACTTATGACGATAATGGAGAACCTTTGTATTTCACAGCACCGAGAGGAACGTCAGAAGAAGAGATCAGAAATCTCGCTTTTGCAGCTAAGAACGGTAGGCCATTATCTCTCTTAGAAAACGGATTATTAGATATGGCAGAAGAACGGAAAAAGTAGATGCTTGATTTAGACAAACTACCTGCTATGTATAGTGCTTGGAGGACACGGTACGAAGAGCGTGATCTCAGAATTGATATCATTGATCGTACTGTCAAGGGTGACTTTGATGAGTTTGACCCTGATGAGGAGAATGTAACCAGCCGATCACCTAACCTTATTCAGGTGGCGTTGGAAGACACTGCTGAGGCAGCGTCTGTCATTCCTACTATCAGAGTTCAACCTTCTAAAGCCACACAAGCTTCCAAGAAGGTAGCTTCTCGAATGGAAAGAGTAGCTACTTCGTACATGCAGGCAAACGGCATCGACCTTCTCATACCTAGAGCTGTTATGGATATGGCAGCTTATGGTTATAGTGTTTGGTCGATTAGCCCTGATTTTGAACAGAAGATGCCTCTTATAGAGAGGCGTGACCCTCGCACTTGTTACCCTGAACCAGGGTTCAGACCAGGTGACACTGTGAAGAAGGTGATGTTTGGAAGGGAGGTGTATTTCTCTCAACTACCAGACATGTACAAAGACAAGCTCGTAGAGTATGTCGGTGCTAATGGGTTGGGTGAAGTAGACGACAACACAAAAGTAGTTTTAGTTGAATACTATGACGATCACGAATATGTGCTTTGCGGCATGTATCAAGGTAATCATGACACTTTTCACCGATTCAGCTCAGGGGATTACGCTCTTTATCCAGTGGAGTTAGAACGTATTGAGAATCCGCTAGGTGTTTGCCCTATTGTTATAGGTTCAAGAATTACTTTAGATGGGGAGTTCCGAGGACAGTTCGACCAAGTCGTAGGTCTTATGGAAGCTCACATCAGGTTGATGTCTATGGTGTTGGATTATGCAGATCAAGCAGTGTATTCCGACATTTTTGTTAAAGACTTGATTGGGGAAATGCCGTATGGTGGTGGTGCGTACATTGAATTAGGACCGCAAGGTGCTATTGGTCGTGTCCCTCCAGCGGTGTCCTCACTTAATGTTCAAGCTGACATGGCTCAACTTATAGAAGGTATTCACCTTGGGGGTAGGTGGCCTAAGTCACGACCAGGCGAAATCGATCAGAGTATAGCTTCGGCTAAGTTCTTAGAGTCGTCTGTCGGAATGATGAACACGGCTATCCGCACATACCATCAGTTACTGCAATCTAAATTAGAGAAAGCTCTTCGGATTGCTTGCATGGTGGATAAGAATTATTTCCCTGGTGAAAAAGTAGCTGGCGGTGTGTTACGAAACCAAGAGTTCTTGGAAGAGTACAGCGCTGGTAAAGATATTGATATGACTAACAGGCTAAGAGTCGAATATGGTCTTGGCATGGGTAGAGATCCTGCTCAGTCTGCTGTATTGCACATCCAGTATTCTCAAAACGAATTTGTTTCTAAAGAGTTCGTTCAGGAGAATCTTGATGGTTTAACAGATGTAGCGAGAGAGCAGGCACGTATTGATTCAGAGAAGTTCCGTGCTATGGCGTTAGCTAAGTTGTTACAAGGTTTGGAACAGGGAACTATTCCTGATTCGGCTCTTGTTGAGATAGCAAGGTCACGTATGCAGGGTGACGAATTGTTTGATCTATTCGACAAGTATGTTGTTAAACCTCAAGAAGAACAGCAGGCTCAAATGTTGCCTGCTATGGCTGGTGCAGGTTTACAAGCAGGCGCTCCTATGGGTGGGCCTCAAGCAGGTTTACCTCAACCACCTCAACAAGGAGCACCTGAAGGAGCTAATTTATTAGCTAGAATGGGTGTACCTGCTGGGCCTGGTGGAATGTTAGGAGCAGAGGTACGTGGCTGAACCAGATATAGTTGAAAAAACGCCGACACAAAACATGTCGGTTAATAAACCTGAGTCTGGTACCTATGGTGAACGAGCTGAGACTGACCGTTTAAAGAAGGAACTTCCTTCTTCTGGTGGTCCTGTCGAAGGTCAACAACAAGCACCTCCAAGAGCTCAAGCTTCCCCTAATCGTCCTCCTAAAAATATGACTGTAATGGAAGAAGCAGGACCTGTAGGTGTCCCTAATGAATTAATGCATCAAGGGCGAGGCTTAAATCCTATGATCCCTTCAACAGGTAATGTTATGGCTGGACCTGAGAATGCTGCTCAGGCTCGGATAGCTTTGTTGGATACTTTAGCCAACAGTAGAGAAGTTTCAGAGGAGACTAGAGAATGGGCTCAAATCGTTTTAGGGATGTTGTTAGATGGCTCTTCAACTTCCTAATTCAGAACAACCCGACAGAGAAACACTTCTAGAAACTTATGGTAAGAACCCTTTAAAAGGTTTAGCTAAAACAGCGACCATGTTCATGCCTGATTGGTTGTCAGGTGTACCTAGAAATGAGTTGTCTTTACAGGACACTGTTAAAAGCATGATTGAATTCACCCCTGTTGTGGGTGATGTCATGGACCTTAAAGAAGGTGCTGATTTTCAAAATGATTTAGATCCTCTTGAAAGAGGGTTAGCTATTTTCGCTGGTTTAGGCGCTGTAGGTGCTGGTGTTCATATTGCTAATAATAGTTACACAACAATGCGTCAAAGATACATACAGGACATTAAAGGTATGGCTGTTACACCTGTTGCTACTGACCCTGCTCCTGCTGGTGAACGTCCAATAATCCAAATGAAAAAACAACAGGAAGATTTCGATTCGATTAGGAGAACATTAGTAGAGAAATCTAGAAAAGGTTCTAGAAGGCAAATACAGTTAGGTGAAAAAGAAAAAAGATTTGTTTACACAGAGGGCGGTGGCGCTCCTAGACATGTGCAAATTTCTGTAGCGGAAACATTAACAGATCTTCACAACGCCATTTACAGTAAGACTAAATCTCCTCAAAAAATAGGGGATAATGTAAGTAGAAGAGATTCTGCTTTTGCTGGTTTCGTATGGCAGTTAGGGACATTAGTGCTGCATGACCGAGGGGTGGATGCATCACAGTTCGGTACTTTTGACGAAGCTTTAATGACCTCTAATACAGAGAGTGCTTTAGAAACAGAAGAAGGTGTTTTTGGATTGAGAATACCTCCAGAATTGTTAGAAGCAGCTACCGAAGCGCTTTCTATATTCTCTCAAATTTATGATGCGGAACTAATCAACGATGTCACAACACGAAGGTCAGGTAACAGGTTATTCGGTCCACTTGGTAAGGATGGTGACTTGTTTTTACCAGAAAGCACAGAAGGTGAACCTGATGCATTTTGGTCATTTGAAGATGTAGGGGCAGTAAGTGCTTTTATTTCTGATTTAGCTGACATAACAGATGTTGTTAAAAGACACTCCTCTGGTGATATACGTATTACTCCTAACATGCAATGGAATTCTTTTTATAGAACTAGCAATGGGAGAATGCAAGGTAATTTAAATATTCACATCATGCCTGATAGTAGATATGTGGATGTTGAAAATGGTGCGATTTTAGATCCTGAAGGTTTACAGCAACAGCTTTGGCGTTTGGATTGGGAAACAGTTATACCTCAAATGGTATTAAACCTTCTTTCAATAAATGAAGGCGGCACTTCGGTTGCTGTGAACGATGTTCATAGGGCTAAAGCTAAAGAATGGTATCCACAGTTCAACAAATTAATAAATGTTATTAGTGAAAGGTATGGAGTGACTCCTATTCAGGCTGGAGCTATCATTTCTGCTCTTTCTCCTAGAGCCGCATGGGACCCAGATAATGTCAATTGGGGTATTCTTGGAGTTTTTGAAGCCACTACTGGCATAACCGATGAAATAGCTCAGTTGAATGAGTTGAATGAAGTACGTCAACTAGCAGGTTTCGCTCCTGTGACACGATTCAAATCTTTCGGGTCAGCTCTTTCAGTAGGTCAAGGTAAAGTTGCGGAACTTCTAGAAGGTAAAAATCCTGTAGAAGTTTTAAGGATGCTTAAAACAATGTCTTTCCTTCATAATGGTTTATTCCCAGAAGGAACTGCTGCTGATAGTCCTTTTGGTATTCAAGTTATAACTGCGGACACTCACCATTTCAGAGCTATCAGTGGATTTTTTCATGCCGCTGAAGCTCCTTGGATGAGACAAGGAAGAGATGTCACTAAACAAGAACAGTTCTGGGAATCTGGGATAGGTCTTGATATGAAATCAAGAACAGCATCTTCTGTTGAGGGATTGAAGGAAGCCCACGGTATGTCAGAATTAGTTCCAGAAGGGTTAGCTGTTCCTCATAGTGTCGCTGAAAAAACTTATGATGCGATTACAAGAGCGACAGTTATAGCCGCTGAAATTTTAGGGATTAAACCCATCGAAGCTCAAGCAATGTTTTGGCAACCAGTTCAAGAAGCAGGTGTGTCAGGTGGGGGTACTTTAGGAGGAGCTAAAACAGCGGTTTGGAATGATGCAATAATAAAAGAAATAGAAGGAAGAAGTTCCACTTCACCTTCTTTAACTGATGCTTTAAGTCTAATAGATAGCAAATTGATAGATCCTATGACATCTGATTTAGACATATTCACTGTCGCAGATGTTCATAATTATGAACCAGATGTAGGTATCCTTATTGCTTCTAGTAGTACTGGTATAAGAATTTATGCTGACCCTTCAAAGGCTGGTGTAGCAGATCAATTAAGGACAGCTAGACCGATCAACGCTGAACCTGTTTTGTTAAAAGGTAAAAAAGAAGGTTTAGAGTGGAGTCGCAGTAAACCAACTGCAACTAAAGCTAACCCTATTCGTTGGGTTGCACGTAAATCTCGTAAAGCTAACCTAGGCGTTGTCACTAAAGGAATGTTTGAGTCTGCGCCTGCTAGTGAAGTCAGAACAATAACTGATCCTTCCGTGATGGAAAACATCCCTGATGTGCATGCAGCAGGCAACTTTATTGTTGTGGAAGTTGAACAAGGAGGAGAAGGTGCTGTTAATAAGATTATTAACGAAATGCCTTTACCTTATGTGACTTCTGTTCAGGTGCCGATAACAATTCAATCAGCAGGACGTTCTTCTTACAAAATGTCTTCAACAGAATTAGAAGCTGGTCTTGGTTCTAAACCTTCCAACAACCCTTTAATTAACAACAATTGGGTGATGGTACCTCAAGAGAATCAAAGGTTGATAGGTACTCTCAGGAGAAAAGGTTACAGCATAACTCCTGCTTATATGAGAGTCGGGGATCAGGTAGAACAAACATGGCTGATTATGGGTATAGATGAATCAACAAAAGGTTTGGATTCATTTTCCAGAATATGGACACAGGATGCGATGTTCGACAATATAGCTGGAACAATGACTCCTTCAGAGGGAGGGGTCAATATAGGTCGTGAAGGGGGAACAGAATTTAGTGTTCTAACAGAAAAAGGTGGGGAAGACTTTTCTATAGAATATGACGAAAGTATGTCAGTTCCTGCTGTTCAAGAGAATGTGTCTACATCAGGCGCAGAAGCTAAATCTTCTAAAAGAACACAGATCATCATTTCTTTAGGTTCGACTGCTGACCCTGGGATGGTTAGTAACTTATGGAAGAGCTTTGATGCAGATGGTTCAGTCGTGAGCTTGTCAGGATATTTTCATGGCAAGCTTTGGACTGATGCATCTATGGAAAAAGTTGGTGAATATTCTTACACAAATGGTCAAGAAAGAATAACTCAAAGAGCGCAACATAACCCTCTCGGTTTAACTGACGAGAATTATTATGATGTTTGGGTTCCGAAAACGGAAGCAAACAGTCTTTCTCATACTCATGGGGCTTTCGCTACTAAAGGTAATTACGGAGTGAAAGTGGAACGTATATCTGACCAGTCATCTGTAATAGATGGTGAAACACAAATCTTTTCAGTTGATGGAGTTTTGGAAGTAAACCCTGAAAACATTTTTCGATCCACAGTTGATGGTCAACAGATTGAAGAAATAGCTATTATCACAACCCCAACTGGTGAAAGAAGAATGGTTGTAGGTCAAGAAGGTAAAGTAGCGTATCAAGTCATGTCAGCATTTGGGAAAGGGATGATTCAACCTCCAGCGATCTTTTCTTTAACTGCTACAGGAAAAATCAAAGACATATCTAATGATGCTCTTCAAGTTCCAAAAGATTGGACGAGTTCAAAAAGTATAAAAGACATAGGTGCTCATTTTGCTAAACAACCTTCTTGGGAATTTGGCACTGCTCATTCAGTAGGTGAAGCACAAGGTAAGGGTCGTGGATTGGATGCTGTTGAAAAAGGAAGAGAGCAATTACCTACTGCTTCCCCATATGACATGGGTGTGTATGACCCAGCGTATGTAACAGAAATAAATGACTTGTTGTCTTCAATCGAATTTTTGGTCAGGTATGGTGCTAGTTCATCAAAGATAAGTGGTCTTTTAAAGAATCATCCTTTAGGTGCAGCTCTTTCAAGTAGATGGTCACCAATAGGAATGTTGACAGCTAGTAGCAGAACAGGTAGTAAAGCCACAAGAGCATATACTTTGCAGCAATTTGAAAGTTGGATTAATCAAGAGTTTAGTTCTTTCGCATTTGCTGATGACCCTGATTTGATTAGTTCTGGTCATGATGCTTTCATAGACGCTCATGGGGTGACAGATAGCGCTAATAACCCTGAAGCTCAAACAATGAGAGAAAGGAAACAAAGTCAGCTTTCTCCTGAGAAACAAGCAGAGTATAAGGCTTTAGCCGCAAAGCTAATAGGCGACTATTCTATTTTTCCTGATTATAAGATCCCTCTTTTAGCAGGCTATCTGTATCCACAAATAGAATCTGAGATTACAGGTAAAGGAGATAACAGACTTAATGAGGCTAGAGAAAAAATTGTTTTAGCAACGATACAAGCTATAGGTGCTTTGACTGAAAGACCAGGGTTTACCCCTACTAATCCTTTAAGTAATTTACCTGGGATAAAAAAGTTTAGAGAGAAGCATGGTGGAATTGTTTTCCCTGGTGTAGCTCTTTTAGCAGGAAGTATAACTATAGGCGCTAAAAACTCTGCCTTTAATGTTCAAGGACAATCTGAATGGGGAGGGGTTATGATCGCTTCTTATTTGAGTGAAGGTCGTTCGGATACATCAGGAGATGGACCTATTTATGATTTGACTCATAGTGGAAATTTTGCTTTAGACGAAGATGGAAATCCTGTTTATGAACAAGGCATACATCTCAGCGTGGAACAGATAATGGCTTTAGGGGACATGGAATATTATTTAAGAGGAATCAAATATAATTATGTGGCTGGAGGAAATAAAATTCGATACGTTGAAAAGTTACAAAAAACTAACCCTGAAGCGATTCTTGCTAGAACAATGATTCACGAATTTGGTCATGCTGTTCATGGTGCTTTAAGTGAAATTGGAAGAGGACACACTCTAAGAGAAGGAATGGATCGTATAGTCCAAAGTTACGGTGGCGTTGGAGTTGTGTATAGGGAAATAGGAAGGTATGCGTCTTCAAGTTGGAGGGAACTTTTTGCTGAATCTTTCACAGATGTAATGCTTTTAGGTGATGATGCTCACCCTATGGCACATGATCTTGTTGAGTTAGCTCACCAGCTTTTATATTCAGAAGATGTTGGTCCTATACGAAAAGAAATAGAACAGTTATCTTCAAAACAAGGGTTGAGAAGTATAGCAGTTGCTCAGTTTAATAAAAAAGGTGAGATCAAATCTGATTACCTAAACCCTTATGATATAGGAGCACCTAATACAATCACTCCTTTCTGGCAGTACGGTATAACTGCAAGAGATTATGGAAGAGCAGGAATAAATTCTGTACCTCAAAAACATGGGCCGTGGAGAACAATATTCCACTATTTGGAAGATATAGGTCGTAACGGTGGGGAAACATCCACTAGCGTAAAAACACCTATAAGACGAATCAAAACTAAGAAAACTGATCCTAACTTTAGTAAAAAAGATTGGGAAAGTTTAAGATGAAATCTATTTGTCACATATGCCAATATTGGAAACCTGGGATACAACACCCTAATGGCAAACAGACTTGTGAAGCTTTCCCAGAAGAGATTCCAATAGATGTATGGAACGGTGAGGTGCAACACACTACTCCTATGAGGGGTGACGGTGGTATTATTTTTACACCAGTAGAAGATTTAACACCTGAAGATATAGAAGAGTATTTAGCATGAGTTTAGAGCAATTAGATAATAACTTGACAACATTACGTCATGTTGATTCTTCTTGGAGTCTTCCTCCTATACCTGAACAGGTCATGTTGGATCTTGCGATGCTCCCTGGTGCAACTCCAGAAATGTTGTCCACTACTTTGTATGGGATATCTGACGAGTTTGAAACAGCTCAGGCTCCTATACCTATGGAATTGGATACCTCTCAAATAGATGAACCTCAATACGATATTGAAAGTGGAACGTATGGGGATGAATCTTTAGGGCGTAAAACCGCAAGATATTATGGCGCTCTTCAAGGCGGTCAAAGACCGTATGAATTGATCGATGAACCTTTGAAAGAGTGGAAACGTAGAGCCATTCAAGGGGGTTATATTGAGATGGACAATGAGGAATTTGAAAGTCCTCTTTGGCGACCTGAGTATAACTCTATTGATGCAAACATGAGGTCCGATCAGATGGAGTCGGATTTTAGGGGTGCTGCTGAGGGGTCGATGTCTGTTGGTCAGTTGACTAATTGGATGGATGATTGGCTTTCTCCTTCTGGTTTAACAAGAGCTGCTACGGAATTAGATCTTGCTTGGGATTACGGCAAGATAGTAGAAGAAAAGGAAGAATGGGGTGACAAGTGGAGAGATTACTCTAAACAACCTTGGAACCCTCTTAAACTTCTAGACGCTATAACTGGTCCTATTGACGAAGCGGTTGTGCCAGCAATTAACTGGTTCTTAATGCTCACTGGTGTAGGAGAAACTTATTTAGGTATAAAAGGTCTAATGCTGGGAGCTGAAGCAGCTCAAGCAACTAAGGGTATTAAGTATTATGACGCTTTAAGAAATAAAAAATTTATTGGACCTACAGCCAGAGCATTCATTCCTGCTCAAAGATTTGAAGGAGTGGGCGCAGCTACAAGGCTTGCAGGATTCAGTAAACCTTCTGGTGTGTCTGGTTGGGCTGCTAATGCTTTAGGTAAACAAAGTAAATGGGGTGCAGGTCAAAAGTTTGGTCAATGGTCTGGTGGAAAAATGCAGCTATGGAGGGACAGAAAATGGGTTCAAGCAGGAAAACTTGCTAATCAACAGATTTATAAAACAGGTTTAGCAGGTAAAGGACTTGCAAAAGCTACTGGAGAAGGAGAGTATGACGAAGATGGTGGCGGTTGGTCTTTAGAAGACGTAGGTATAATCGAAGAGTTCCGTGACAATTATCTTTTCCCGACAAGCGTCAAGAATATCGCTGGTGATTTCCTATGGGATATAGCATTCACTGCTTACAAAATTTTTGAACCAGGGACTATAAGAGCTATAGGTCGTGCTCCTAAAGTGTTCAAAAATCGTGCTTATGGTGCGGCTTCTCATCTAATTCCTCCTTTGAGGGAAAGATTAGCTAAAGCTCCTCATAGACACAGTCGTGCTGTAGCAAGTTTTCATGAGGCTGTTGGTGGTTATCTAAGCCGCACTGACCCTGATGCTCATAAAAAGTTTGAGGCTACAACTGCTAAACAATCACCTGGTGCTGCTTTAGCAGAATGGTATAACGGTGATGAAGCTAGTTTCGGTGGAGCATTTGAACATGCTTTGTACTCAATTGGTATAGAACATGCCGCTAAACAGGCGGCTAGACGAATAGCAGGTATCTCAGATAATTTTGAAAGAAATAATGTTTACTTAGCTGTTAAACATCAATTGGAAGCACAAAGCAGATATTTAGATCCACATGATATTCATGGTAATTTAGCGGAAATAGCTGCTGCTGCTAATCCTAGAGTAGCTGGGACAGTAGCTAAAGGCGTTAAAAGGCGTGACCTTGTTAATAAAGAATTAGCGAAACTTGTTGAAGAGTTTTTAGAACCTGCGGCTGTGGCTAAAGCCAGAGGAGAAGAGGTAGGGGAAGGGTTTATACGTCTTGTCAGAAGGCAAGATCCTCAGAGTATGGACTACAATACTTGGCGTAAAGTGGAGGCTGGTGAACAGCTACCTGATTCAGCTCAAGTAATAGATCTTGACTTAGAAGAGTATGCCGCATTTTTGGAAAGACCTTTTGATGAAATCCCAGAAATAGCAAAAGCTTTTGAAGGTTTAACAGGGCAAACATTACATCCTGCTTTTGAATCAAATGTTGGTCGTGTTCACCGTTGGAAAGATATTAAGGCTGGGACAGCACGGCGTTGGGATCGTGACAAAGCTAAATGGATGTGGGACACAGAAATTATTGCAGAAGATGGTGTCACTAAAATGAAAGGCGTTGTTCAGAACCACAACGATAAACGTGTGGCAAACATAGCTGAAATTATAAATAATTTAGAAACAGGCGCTCCTGATCTAACTCCAGGTTTACAAAGTCAAATACCTTTAATGGAGGGTGTAGGCACTGTGACCCCTAGAACAGTAGGTTATATGCCTACTCTTCCTTCTTTAACAGATGCTTTAACAGACAACTTTATTGAAAGATTCCATCATTGGGACGAATATCTGGCTATGAATGAGGAGTTGCAGGAAGCTATAACTAGAGGAGATTTACTGGAAGGTAAGTACCTATCTGCTAAGAGTCCTAACAATAGGCGACTCAACTTATTTCCTAGACTTTCTGATGAAGACAGAATGCGGCCTTATGCCACTGATTTCTTCATGGAGGGTGCAGGAAAAGTTAAGTACATAGAGTGGGTGAATCAAGGCATTTTTGCTCCTTTGTTGAGGAAAATAGACCCTGGTATGGGACGTTTCCATTTAGCTAGGTTGGGTACTAGAACCAAACAGGAAGCTTTAGAGTTCGCTTCACAGGTCAGAGGTCGATACCAGTTGCTTAATTTAGTTCGTACTATTAAAGGTAAAGGGTTAGCTAAAGACGTAGAGCAAGCTGTTGACGCTCTTATGTCAACTCAAACAGGTGATCTTACTAATAAGGTAATCAGAGATTATTTGAAACAAGTTTTAGCGACTGAAAAAGCCGCTGGTCAAAGGAATTTGGCGAAAGTTTTTGGTAATCAAAAAACTCAAGGAAAGTTCGCAAACATTGTTAGAGCTATTGAAGGTATGGAAGAACAAGGAGTGTCTTTTCAAAAGTTGGAAGATTCTCTTGTAAGTGAACTAACTGAGATGGCTAATGCCCCTCAATGGGTTGATCGTTTCGGTTTAAAACCTTTTGATGCTGGAACAGACATGGTTGAGGTTGCTAACAAGAAGGCTAAACACCTTATGAAGGAAGCTAATTGGATGGCTGCTGAGGTTGATCCTGCTGATATTCCAACGAGTCTTGTTGAGAGTTTGCATAGTCAGGGTTACAAGATAGTTCATGGTGTTGAGTTCACTGATCCACGTAAGTTAGGGAATCTTAATTCTGAATTGAATCTACATACTGCTCATATTAATAGTCGGTTGACTTTAGGTTTAAGTAGACAGAATCCTTATTGGTTAAGTAATTTGAGGATGAGGACAACTAAAGCTAATTTGGCTGGAAGGTTGGCTTACAACAACAGTCAAATAGCTCCTTATGCTGCACGTTCAGCAGATGGTAAAATAGCTGCTTCTGGTATTCGCCCTGAAAGAACTTCTGGAGATCCTAACGCTCCTTCTATTGTTCATATTATTGATGATCTTTGGGAAATAGTAAGAGATATAAATAGTGAGAATCAAAGAGCGTTAGATGCAGTAGAGCTTGGAATGTCTGGTGGTGTGAGTAAGTTCTCAACAAGATTGAGAGCTTCCAGAACTCCTTATTCTGTTCCTGATTTGGCTTCTCTTCCTTATAAAGAGATGAAAGAAAAGATCATGGGGATGGGTGTCGGATACACAGAAGATGAATTTCATGCTATTTGGGATGCGTTGAAAGCTTCTAGAAAATTAGAAGGTGGACAGTGGGTCAGAGGTTTAGCTCATTTAGAGGATCATTTAAGATCCAGATCCAATCTTCGTGACATTCTCATGGTGTTGGGTAAGCATCGTGCTGGTGGGTTTATGAACCCAGAGGCTGCTAAAAGCCCTACGAAGGGTTTGCATCCTTTAAGAGATTTGAAACAGTTAGCTACTGATGCTGAATATGCATCTGGTTTTGCTAGAACTTATGGTGGTCGTGCAGGAACATGGGGAGGTACTTTTGCTGCTGGTGGTGGTGCTTTAGCGGTTGCTGCTCAAGATGATGAACCAGGTGAGGGTTTAGGTTGGGGTATGAACCCTAAGAATATGATGTATTCATTACCTGCTGCTTTGATGGGGAATGTTGGTTCTAAGTTGTTATTGAGAAGGGTTCTTGGTTTAACCCCAGAAGCTTCTAGATTTGCAAACATGGGCAAAATAAACCCTCAAGCTCTTCGGGAAACTGGAGGTATAGCAACTCCTGGGTCAGTTATTGGCGCAGGACTAGGTGCTGGTGTTGGTTTTTCTGAAGGAGGATGGGAAAGTGGTCTGGTAGGCGGTGTAGCAGGAGGTATAGCAGGAGCAGGATTATCAACTAGGGGTCCTTTAGCAGGGGGTATGGCAGGAGCAGGACTAGGAGCTGCTTATGGGGGTTCTCAAGGAGGTTGGGAAGGTGCTTTAGCAGGTGGGGTAGCAGGAGGAGTCGGAGGAGCAGGACTAAATAAAGCTTTTGGTTCAAATCCAAATAGACTTTGGGAGTCTTTACCTTTTAGGAATCCTGAAGCTGTGTTTAGTCACACTGATTGGCAAAGATATTCGCACATGGGCGACTTTTATGTGAACATGAGAGACTATTTAAGGTTCTCTTTGTCTCCTATTTTTGATTTAAGCCGTTATGCAGAAGCCATGACACTCTCACAAGTAGTCGGAGCTGATGTGGCTGGTGGTATGAAACTAAACCAGAGCCCTAAGAGTTTCAGAAAATTGATGGCTAGAGAATTTGAAGCTCAAGGTTTTGATAAAGCAAACGCTGTTGATAAAGCTAATGATGAGTGGACTAAAGTCAGATCTGCTTTCATGGATCAAGCATCTGGTAGAGGAGACTTTGACTGGGAAAATATTGAAAACATGAGCCGTTGGTTCACTTCTGTGGGAATCATGGGATTCTCTCCTCAGTCGTGGATGGCTTCAACATTCGGTCAGATGCTCAGAGCAGGTGTAAACCCTGATGACGCATATGATGCTGCTAGAAGTATTTACACTTATGGAATGACAGGACGTTCAGCGGCTGAACAGTCAGTGAACATGGTGTTCTTTCCTTTCTCTTTCATGAAAAAAACAGTAGGACATTTCGCTAAGTACCTGACAGAAGATTACAGTCGTGCAGTTATTTTGCATGACATGCTCAAAGGCTACGAGATGTTAGATGAGAAATATGATTTAGATGAGAAATTTGAAAAGTATCTACCTATTGCTAACAAGATGAGAAGACTCAACTTGTTTGCTTACGGTTTGTCTTTAGGTGAGTTTGGTGGTCCGAACGCACCGTTTTTAAGAGGTGCTTGGCACACTATTGGTCAGCCTGCTGAAGCAGCGATAGCTGGTTTAGCAGGGCAGATAGGTGGAGAAGACATGCAGGAGAAAATGATGATGAGTCCTTTGCTCTCTATAATGATGCCTCAAGCTATAAGTATTAAAGACAGTGAAGCTTTCGATGATTTACAGAAAACTATTCGGAGGATGTTCCCTGTTTGGAATGATATGAGGCACTTGTTGGGTGATCTCATGGAACAGGGTGAAGTGTTGTTTAATGGTCAAACTAAGAGAGGTCAGAATAATGATGCTTGGGATGAATGGGAAGAAGTTAGGAGTGGTGTTGCTGACCAGTTGGCTAGTGTTGGCCTTCCTTACAGTTCTATAAATCGTGACCATCCTCAGATAAGAGCTTTGAAAACTTGGAGAGATAAACGTAAAGCTGAGATTTTAGCCAAATATCCTTCTTGGGGAGCAGAGATGGCTGGTGGTGCTGAGGGTGCTGCTGCTAGGCAGATTGAATTGTCTGAAAGGATGAATAATCCTACAGAACCTGTTGATGCTGTGTTGATTAATTTCAATAATTGGCTGCAATCTGAGAGGCAAGCGATGAGTGATGCAGGGTATTATATTAGTGACGTTGATTTTCTTCCTCCAGAATTTCATCAGTTAGTTAGAGACAACGCTAGGAAGCTAGTGGAGTTCGACCCAGAGTTTTTAAGGTTGTACAATCGTTTCTACGCAAGAGATTACGGTCCTATAGCAAGAGAGATTAGATGATTAACCAGTGGAAGAATAAGACTATTGCCAGAATAGGCATGCAGGGAAAACTTTCTCCTAAACAAAACGCTGGCCCTATGCCTAATTTAGGAAGTCTGGATATTGGTCGTGAAGAAAACGATGTAATATTTTCACGTTTTCAGAAATTATGGTTAGACACTTTCGGTTTGTTTTCAACTAATGCTTTTCCTTTTATTCCTGTTAAAACAGATATGTTCCCTGCCTCTGAATACCCAGTACAAGAGGAAGGAGAATCTGACGATGCTTATGCACAAAGAGTAAAAACTCATGAAGAAGATATAGCTAAAGACGCTCAAGATGCTGCATCTATAGCACCCAACCAGCAAAAACAGTTTCAAATGATGGAGGAAGCTGCTTTTCATTTGAAAGCTCAAATGGAAGCAGAAGGTATATGGAATAACGAATGGGACCAAGACGCTTGGAAAGATGTTGATGGAAATTATGTAATAGGAACTGCTGAAACGTTTATGGGATGGTTCGGCACAGCAGCTCAACAAGATGCTTTGTCGGAAATAGTATTTTCTGCTGCTGCTGATTATGCAGACGCTACTGGCACCCTTAAAGATTTTTATGAGACAGGACCTCCAGGTGCGAGAACAGGACGTTTCGAGGCGGCTACTGTGAATCAATTAGTGCAAGATTATGGTCTTTCTATGATGGATCTTAAAGGTGCTAATGGTTTAGGTGTGTTGGATTTTGCTGCTAAGAACCCAGATATAGATTTGGAACAAGTTTTTGATGTCATGAGCACAGCCGCAGGTCGTTTCAATACAACGGAAGACCCTTTTGATACATTTCAACAACATGGAATGAGGGAAAGGAATGCTGCTCAAATAGGTATGAGAAGATATAAAGGTAAAGTTGCTACTGGTCATACCCATCTTCAAGCAAAGGTTTTTGCTTTTGGTGGTCAAGAGTTGTTTTCAAGGTTGATGGGGATTGATAGTGGAACTCCTGAGTCGAAGTTGACTGGTGATGAAATTAATATGATAACGGACATTATCGGTGAGGATTTTGTTAATAACCATATGGACGATTTAACAGGTGCTACTAGGCTCAATAATTATATGCAAGATTTGTTGTCTGGTCCTACCGTTGTTGACATCCCAGCAGATTCTATTCGTCAGGCTGCTAGGACTTTAGCTGAGAGTTGGCGTATGACCCCTATGGGAGATGAGGAGATAGATGAGTTGATTGCTAATTTTGGTGCTCAGTTGCAAGCAAGTCAAGTATCTCCTTCTGTTTGGGGTTCGGATGATGACATGATTTTGAGAGAGACTCCTGATGCTAGATCTTCTACTGTTGATGCTCTTCGTGGTACTAAACAGTATGCGGAATTGTATGGTAATAAGCCTACAAATATGTCTGAAGAGGAGTGGTTGGGTAAGTTTTCTGGTATCTCTTCCAATTTGACTGGTTTTGAGAGCCGTGATGCTACTGCTATTGGTATGTCTACTGGTGATACGAAGGCTGCTGCTAGAGCTGGTTTGATGGATAAGGAAGCTAGGGGCGGTACTTGGCATCGTAGGATGACTGCTTTAAGGAGGGCGTTTAGATGAGTATGACTTTACCTGAAAGGTATGAGTTCGCTGAAGGTGTTTTGACTAAACTTGGTGCTCCTGTAAGCCCAGAGAACATGCTGATTCTTATGACTTGGATGGCTCATGAGAGTAGTCCAGATCAGGAAGATCCTTCTCCTGAGTTTAATCCTCTTGCTACTACGAAACTTTGGAGTGAAGAGGGGAAGTTTAATGATGCTGCTTTTGGTGGTCGTGGTAATCGTGTAATTGAGAGCCAAGACAGAGGTATGTCGTTCTTTAATGATTTGGGCGGCGATCTTGGTGTTATGAATTATGCTGACATGCAACAGGGTATTGACATGACTGTGTCAACTATTAAGGATGCGGCTTTTAAACCTATTCGTGATGCGTTGATGCAAGGGGATTTAAGTATAGAAGAATTTAATGGTGTAGCTGGGGAGGCTTTAAGCGCTTGGTCAAGTGATGGTTATTCTGCTTTGACCGCTAACGCTGATGATCATGGTATTACAGAGATATTAGAAACTCCTTTTGGAGCTTCTACTCCAGGTTCTTTCCCTGCTGATTGGCCTAACCCTCAAAACAAGTTGAGTGAATTTAGTCCTTATCATCAGATAGTTTCTATTGTTTCTCCGCAGGGAGAGACTTTTGCACAAGTTGAGCATGGGAACCAATTTACAGTAAACACAACAGAAAGAGCTGCTTTCTTAGTTATATCTATCCCAGGGTATGAAGATATGAAAACTGGTGGAGCGGTTGCTTTCCAGTTGAGCGGCATGGCTACAGGAAGTCTTGGGGATGTAAATCTGAGTTATGACCAGTGGTCGGAGATGGCTAACAGCACAGGCTGGGTTATTGCTGATGGTGTGCATAATTACAGTGACTTGGTAAATCCTCAAACAGGTGAACTTCAATTAAAAGATGAAGAAGATGAAACAGTTCCTCTTGTTGGTTTTATTGAAGAGCTTCTGTTTGAAATTAATGTAGCAGGCGATATGGATGCTCTGAATGATGCAGGTGTTCAGGGTGTTATAGCACAGATTATAGCTGACCCATTCATGTTAGAAGATGCTGAAGGCATCAAAGACAGGATAGATAACACTGAGTGGGGGAACGCAAGATCTTTAAGAGTGCAACAGTGGGGTGGTTGGACTCAGGGTGAAAGAGACGCTGAAGAAGCTCGTTGGGTTGAGAAACTTAAATCACAATATGAGACTTATGTGGGTATCCAATCGATGTCGTTTAATTGGGATACTGAGAAGTTAGGTGCAAACACAATAGCTCAATGGGCTTTCCTTATCGCTTCTGGAGCGTCAGAGGTAGGTCCATTTATGTCTCAGGTAAAGCAAAAAGCTTTATCTAGTACAAGTGGTGAGTCTCCATATCAAACGATTGTCAGAGAACAAAGTATTGCTTCTAATCAATGGGATCAAGACAAGGCTGATAAGACAGCGTGGGTTGAAGAGCAGTACCGTAACTGGGGGTTAGACCCTGGTGTTTATGGTGCGGATGTTAAAGCTATAGCTAATGATTTGATGATGAATAGTATGTCTGAATCAGATTTTATGGATGATATTCGTCAAACTGCTATGCAGAAGTTTCCTAACAAACCAGAGTTTTTAGCTACGAAAGATTGGGCTAGTCCTTATATGACTTTGCATGATTCTGAAATGGATGTTCCTGCTGGTGATTTTAATAATAGTCTTGTGATGAGTGCGTTACAGGCTGGAGAAGGTTTGGAACAGTTCAGGACAAGGATTCGTAAAAGTGATGATTGGAAAAGATCTAAGAGAGCTAAGGAAGTGGCGGCAGATAAGATGAGAACTTTGGGTAACACTTTTGGGTTTAATCGTGGTGGAGGTATTTTCTGATGGATGCATTAGACAGAGAAGCTTGGACTCCTTACCAGTTGCAGATTGCTGCAAATATGGGGACTGTTGAGAGGGATGTTATTACTGGTGAGTTGTTTGTTCCTCAGTTTGAAGGTCAAAGAACTAATGTTTTTATTGATGTAGATCCTGCTGGTAAAAGTCCAGCAGAATTTGAAGCAGAAGTGCGAGAACAAGTCATGTCTATTAAAGAAACACAATGGGCTAATAGTCCTTATATGAATGTGACTAGAGCCGACTTGCAAGCAGAGATAGATGCTATGCAAAGAAGAGGAGAGGCTCCAACAGATCAATTTGGTAACCGTATGGGTTGGGATGAAGCTGTTGATTATCATTACAACCAAAGGTTTGGCACTGGTGAAGACATAGTAAAAACAAGAGAAGTAGATCAAATAATGGGTCGGCTTGTTGGTGGTGGTGAAAATGCTTTTATTAGAACTGCTGAAGGTTTAGATAATTGGAGAGCAATGCAGCATGGAGAACTTGCTAATTTTGCTGTTGTAGAAGGTCAAAGGGATTACAATGTAGCTGCTGTTAATCCAGCTCATGATGCTTTAAAAAACATGCTTGGAGGAGGTGGACCTGCGGCAGA
>Ga0115011_10000678_pt1 | contig 26701 bp, 18 predicted proteins | sample TroAtlMetagenome_2_FD_88705 | JGI IMG/M metagenome (GOLD analysis project Ga0115011, IMG submission 88705) | Marine eukaryotic phytoplankton communities from Atlantic Ocean - Tropical Atlantic ANT8 Metagenome | ecosystem: Environmental > Aquatic > Marine > Oceanic | place: Tropical Atlantic...
GGCGGACTTTCTATACGAGATGACCACTGGATTCGATCGCATTTCTTTGGGAGAAATCTTACGAAGAATTTCCAGTACTAGGATGTCAATCCTCGATCATCAAGGCAATGGTGAATTAAAACTTCTCCGCGAAAAACAAACCACCATCCGATCCCAACTACGGCTTGCCACGGACCAGCTTGCTGACTGGACCACCTGCCAGAATAGCATCCAATCCGCCGAGGAAGAACTAGCCACGCTACAAATGAGACGGGAGGAGCTGAAACGAGAACTAACAACTCACGAAGTCGGTTTACGTGTTTATGACAAAGTCCAGGAATTGACTCATTTGAAGACCTGGCTCAACGATAACCAACATGCTGCTACTTTATCGAGCGACGACATTTTCAACCGACTGGACCTCTTACTGCAAGAGGCCAAAGAAAGTGAACGGGTGAGCTCGACAATACGGGCGCATGATGTCTTGCTACGGGCGTTGCAAAAAAAGCAGCAAAACCTCGCGACCAATTTAATCCCTCAGGAACTTTGGCTACGCACCCGCGCCTTTTCGGAAATGGTCCCTTGGATTCAGTCCCTACGAGAACAGCTTGCAGGTTTCCAATCCGAACGACTAGACACCCAACGCGAAACAAACACCCGCAGTGGAATCTATCGTCACGAGGACGTGGATGCCAGCCTGCTCGACAAACGTCTTCTTAAGAAATTAAGGAATCCAGCGAAACAACTAAAGATTTCAAAACAACGTTTACACAAAGCAACCTTGGATAGCCAGGAATTACAACAGGTCTTAACTGAAACAGAAACTGCATGGCTCAACGACACTACTTGGGATGCCGTCGATAGTGTCCCCAATCTTGCAAGTCCAGTCATTGGGATTACGGACGAATATACTTGCTGTAAACGATCCATCAATGAGTTAAGAAACTCCATTAATCAAGGTCATAACTACCAGCCTGTAACCCCTTCACTACACGACCATTACGTGGCAACACGGGATCTGGGCAACCTCTTGGTCTGCGGCATCATCTTTTCTACCGGAGGGACGTTACTCGGAATGGGATTATTTTTCCCTTCCACCTTTGGGCTCTCTACTGCTGCGGCAATTTTTTGCGCACTCGCGGGACTAGTGGCCATTGTTGGTGGCGTCCTTGGACAAGTCCGCGAAACTAATAAAGCGAAGCAAATTCTCGAGCGTCAAGCACGGGCGAAGGAGCTCGCAATCTCTAGAAACTCGGACCTTAACTCCAAGCAGACCGCCTCCGGTCCTTTACTCGAACAGCTCCAATCACAACTCCAAAGCGAACTTAACAGGCTGGCAGGACTCTCAGAACTGAAGAAACAAGCGGCAGCTATTGAGCGACTCCGAGTTTCGTGTCAGGCTTCCACCGACCGCATCGATAATTTATCTGAGTTAGTGGATGAGGCTGAGGCGGATTGGTTCAACCATTTACAGCAGGCTGGAATTCATGCGAACTTAACCCCGCTCGAGTTATATGAAGCCGTGGAACGTGTCGATGAGTTTCAGAATTCCCAACTTAAGCAATTAGACCAAGAATCAATGCTGCGTAGGCGTAAGACTGAGCTCGCCGAAATGGAAGAGCGATTAAACGCTCTACTCCGCGAAATACCTGCCACCGCCCAACCATTTGGCATAGACAACAAACTTGAAATACTCGCCTCCATTGCTTCCCAACAAACTTCTTTGCGAGCAGAGCACGCTAACTTAGAAGCAGAAATTGAAACACTCAGGAAGCAACTAACGGGTTGGGCCACGGATTTGGCAACGCTGACCCGAGAATTGGTTAACCAGTATGCCCGTGTCGGGGTAAAAGACCTAAAGGGCTTACACGATTTATATAACTCGGTAACTAAATGGCAGCATAACATTTTAAGACGCGACGAATTGTTAGCCTCTTTCCAATCCACCGTAGAACAACAAGAAATTCCGATCGAACTCGTCATGGAAATAGCGCAATTGCCACAGCTTGAAATTGAGAACAATTGGGCCCAAACCGATCTAGTGCTTGAAGAGACTAATAAAGAAATTAACTCCGTCCACGAATGCCTTGGCAAGTTAGCAGCGGAATCGGAAGAGCTTGGCCGACATGAACATCTTTCCTTATATAGGTTTAAAGCCGCCGCGGCGCAATCTGAAATCCAGACGCTCGAAGAACGTTGGCGTGTTTGGTCAACCAGCGAAAATATAAGTCAACGCGTCCGTACTCTCTACGAAACCCACCGACAACCGGAGACTCTGAGAGATGCTAGTCAATGGCTTGAAGAGATAACAGCTGGCCGATACCTAAGACTTTGGACTCCACTTGGAGAAGATTCGCTTTACGTAGACGATGCGCAGGGCCAGTCATGGGTCATCGACACGTTGAGTCGCGGGACACGTGAGTCTGTCTATCTGAGCTTGAGACTGGCATTGGTGCGTTCGTACCAACAGGATGGCATTTCCTTACCACTAATCCTTGATGATGTCTTCGTAAATTTCGACTTATCCCGATTAAAAACGGCTATTAAGGCAGTTAAACGTTTTTCGGTTGAAGTGGGTCAAGTTCTCTTTTTCACCTGCCATGCTCATATCGCAACACTCTTTGAAGAAATAGGCGCTGACATACGGCCAATCGAACGCCCTGAAGAAATTAGAGCGCCCGATCTGCCTCGGCTGGCATACGTAAGCCAACCTCACGTAGCTATTACTAGTGACAACGTATCTCCTCCAGGACCGCCGCACTTCCCCGACACACCCCCAACTCGGGTTGAAATTAATGACTCAGATGAGGCTGGAACCTTGAGTAATAAGACCGTTAGTCGCGAAGCACCTAGAGAAGATGACGGGGACCTTCACGACCTTGTTACTAACGAGGACCAAGACGACCGTGACATTGCGGCCTGACGGCGGCGTAATTTTTTTTAGGCGAGAAGCTCTTATGAATTCTGTCGTTCTACTACTAGCAACAAGCCTCTTAGGTGTTGACTATCAAATATCAGAGATCGAAGGCGAATCGGTATATATTGTGCAAATAGAAGAAGCCGTCGCGCGGGAGCTGGCAAATGGATTCCGTATTAACAGCACGATTCCAAGTGAATACTCACACATTCGGCGAATACAAATAGAAGTCATCGCAGACGATGAGGCTGACTCTTCCGCTGAACTCAAATCGATGAATTTTCCTCGTTTAACGCCCGATGAGTCAGTGGTTCCACAATCCACCGAGATCCCCTTATCGACAGAAATAAATTTAGAACCCGAAGCTTTCGTTTTACCAAATCTATCACGAGTCTCACCTGTTCATATTGAAGACGTGCAAGCCCAAGACGCGCTGATACCATTATTCGATGATTCGCCACCTAACAAACCGTCTCACACTGCCACAGCCGACGAATTACTCACGCCTGCTCCGCCGATTGTCTCCGTCGGAGAAATTACTGCCCCGGACCGTGCCAAACCTAATGGCTTGGTCGCTAAACTTTCTTCATCTACCAATACAAAGAACGAGACCCTGCTCACGCCACAACGGAAAAAAGAGACAACTTCGCCACCGGATCTTATAAAGGAACACCAGGGAGAATTTGTTGCGTTAGCCACTACTCAACGGGCGGCTGATCAGGTTTCAATAGCGTCCGCAAACGATACTAAAGAAAACAGCGCGACGCCTCTACTACTTTTATTCTTCTCAATCACTCTTAATTTCTTTTTAGTTTTCACTATCTTCCAGCGTTACAGGCAATAAAAAGAAACGTTCTACTCATTCTGGGTGATTTCGTCGTCTTCGAGCGGAGAGTCATCTAAGAGATTGTCAAGGTCGTCCCCATCTAAGGTAGACAATTCACGATGCAGAATATTTAACAATGTCTGCAAAAACACTACAACCATCGGCCCTGTAAGGATTCCAATCGGCCCAAGTGCCTGGACTCCTCCAACGACACTTAGTAACGCAAACATCGGATGCAACTTGGAGGTATTCTGGAGGACCAGCGGTTTAATAATATTGTCTGACAGCGAGACCGGACCTACGCCCCAAATAAGGAGAAAGATACCGTAGCCCGTCTCATCTGCAAAAAGAATAAGCCAAATCGCAGCGGGAAACCAAACGACTGCTGCACCCACAAACGGTACCATTGCTAACAGGGTTGCGGCAAAGGTTAATAGTAGAATCGAATTCAAACCAGCGATCCAAAAACCAATTCCAGCTAGTACCCCCTGCGCTAGGGCAGATAAGACCGTCGCCAAAACCACCGCCCGGCTTATGCTAACGAACTCGTCGATAAGCATTTTTTCATAATCTGACTTTAGCGGGGATAATTTCAGGATTGTCTGTATCATTACGCGGCCATCGACCAGAAAGAAGAAAACGGCAATAAGCATTATCACGATCCCTGCCAGAAGTGACAGGAAATACCCCAAGGTATTCGCACCAGCTTGCAGGATCCTCTTTCTACTTTCCGTGTTCAGCAGGCTGTCAGATATTTCAGTCAACTCAGCGCGGGTTGGATTCGCCGTGTCTATTAAAGCCTCTTTCAACGTGCCCCCCAAATAGTCGGTTCGAAAGAGAGCGAACGCCTCTCTCATTTTAATTCCCTCATCGAGGACATCAGCAACCTCCATTTCGCTGGCATTCCCAGTTAGGTTTCGCAGAGCATCGCTATAAACAGAGAACGAGTTTTGTACTGACTCCTTCTCATTTTCAATCTCGATTTTCTTTTTCGCCTCATTAAGGCGAATCAATGTGCCAACAACTGCATCCGTATCTTCTCGCAAGGCGGCATCATCAACAAGTTCTTCGATGAGCGCCTTCGTATTTCTGATCGCGGTTTCGTTGGGTATCGTAAGCTTGAATACTTTACGAAAATCTTCCAACGACTCAGCTAGATATCCCGGGGTGATATTTTTTAACACCCGACTGCCTTCAACGGTCGCATAAGTGGCCGCGATAATAATTGGCAATAGTACTACGATGCCCACGATGGTTGTCGTTACCGCCGCGGCCAGATTCTTCCTACCATTAAATTTCTTTAATATGCGTTTATGAATCGGGGCAAAAATAACCACTAGGACGGCTGCCAAGAATAACGGCAATACGAACGAGGCCATGACCCGATAAAACAACATTCCAATAAGGACGATGATGCCGAGAAGTACCAGGAACGAAATTAGACGGCGCAACTTGTTAGTTTCCATGATGTCCTAAGAACTTTTAACAGCGGTTTATAATTAATCCGGTAGAATGGGGGATATTGATTACCCGCGTCGCATCCTCTACACCCCGTCTTTCCTTCACTCCTTCTAGCTTAGCATGAGCGGAAACAACAACCAAACAACTAAAACCCGGGTGGCACGACTGCTAAAAGCGATAATCTTCGGCATAGTAGCCATAATGATCAGTCGTACGATTTCACATTCCATTGATGAATTCGACGATTTCAATCTTTCGATCGAACAAATAGATTTTGCTGCTCTGCTCTCCTCAGGCCTTTTTTATAGTTTGGGGCTTCTATGCTTCGCCTTCGCATGGCATAAATCACTCAAAATCTTAGGGCAATCTCCAAGTTATTCAGAATCCGTAGGATCCTATTTTCTTAGCCAATTGGGAAAATATGTGCCGGGTAAGGCCTTGGTTGTTGTCATCCGAAGCGAACGTGTACATTCTGAACGAACCGCATTAGCCGCCGGCATTACTGGCGTCTTTATTGAAACGCTCGCAATGATGGCTGTTGGAGCGATCCTCGCAAGTTTTCTTATCTTGCTGAATGGATTTCACCGGACTGAGCCAACGCTTTTATGGATCAGTCTTGGTCTTTCCCTGACAGCTGCCATCCCGTCGATGCCACCGGTTTTTCGATCCGTCATTCGCTTTATTACACGAAGAAAACTAGGTAATGACCTCAATACCAACATTACTAACCTTACAACCTGGAATATGCTACCGACATGGGGAATCCAAATCCTTGGTTGGGTGCTACTCGGCGCAAGCATGTACTCCTGCCTGAATGCAATACCAAAGGGTTTATTAGTGACGCCACTCTCGCTTTCAGACGCGGGGTTGCTTACAGCAACTGTCGCTCTGGCAATGGTCGCCGGTTTCGTTTCCTTACTTCCGGGTGGAGCCGGAGTGCGGGAATATATTATATTAACCCTACTTGCGTCAAACTTTGGAGTTGTACCAGCGACCGTCTCTGCCCTACTTTTAAGACTTACTTGGTTGGTTTCAGAGCTATCTTTTGGCGCCTTATTCTATATATTAATGAATCGTACAACACCAATTAAGAATTAGTTTAATGACCTATATCTCTGCTGTAATTCCGGTATTTAACGAAGAAGAGAGCCTACCCGAATTACACCGCCAATTCATAGAGGTATGCGACGCTCATAGCTACGAATATGAAATCATCTTCGTAGATGACGGATCGACCGATAGCACATGGCGTAGTATTCTTGATTTGCAGGCGGTTGACTCCAGCGTTAGAGGCATCCGTTTCCGAAGGAATTTTGGAAAGGCGGCTGCATTAAACGCTGGTTTTCAAAAAGCAAATGGCGAGTTCGTTTTCACGCTGGATGCCGATTTACAGGACGATCCAGCGGAAATCCCTCATTTTCTTGAAAAACTCAACCAAGACAATTTAGATGTCATCAGTGGTTGGAAAAAGCGCCGGTATGACCCTTGGCATAAAGTTGGGCCATCCAGAATTTTTAACCGGATGGTTAGTAGGCTAACTAAAGTCCAACTACACGACCATAATTGTGGTTTCAAATGCTATCGTCGAGAAGTTCTCCTTGAGGTACAGCTCTACGGTGAATTGCATCGCTTTGTACCCGTCCTAGCTGCTGCCCGGGGTTTTAAGGTCGGTGAAATTATCGTAAATCATCGGAAACGCCAATTTGGCAAATCAAAATACGGAGTCCGTCGAATTGTCAAAGGCTTCCTTGACCTTCTTACAGTCTATATGTTAACTGGCTTCGGATATCGCCCCCAACACCTCCTCGGCACGATGGGTTTATTCTGTTTTGGAGCATCCGGGTGTATCACTTTGGGTCTGATTGCCACTTGGATTGCGGATCGAATGGGCGATCAGCCACCAAGTTTCCATCTTCATGAGCGAGCCATCTTTTATTTCGCCCTATTCGGAGTTGTGATCGGAATCCAACTCATTATGTCTGGTTTTCTCGCTGAACTTCTAACCAAGAATACAGCAAAAGACGACGAAATCTATGCCGTGAGCGAAACCGTAGGTATGATCTCTAACAGCATAGATAATTAAACGGGCACGAATTCGAATGAGTTCCGATTTGGAAATGTCAGAAGAACGAACCACCCTCCCGCATTTTGCGAAGTTGTTGATCTTATTAGGAATCATTCTAATAACCGTCCGCTTATGCCTTTGGCACGTAGTTTTCGATAAAACCGTCAAGGGAGATCAAAAGTTCCTCGAGGGGAGGGAGGCGGTAACCGGCATGCATTGTGCGAATGACCGCAGTCGATGGGCCACCGTTGCGGCTCTGGTGCACCATCGAACGTTCTCCATCGACAAAATCGACTCACTGAGAGGACAACATGGCAACTGGGGCACCATCGACAAGGTCTACCATTCGGACAGTACAGGCACGGAACGCTATTATTCAAGCAAACCACCTCTCTACAATTTGGTACTCGCCTCCCAATATTGGATGCTAAACAAACTAACGGGCTTAAATATTCTGGAGCAACCGTTACCAGTGATCAAGCTGTTAACATTCCTGAATCAGTCGCTACCTTTTCTCATTATCTTAGTGCTCCTTGCAACGGTTGCCGATCCGCTCATTAACGACAGACGCCTCTATGCGCTTTATCTAATTGCAATTATTTTCGGTACTTTTTTGAGCACCTTTTCCGTCACAATAAACAATCACGTCCCAGCAGCTCTATTCGCGTTACTTACGATACTGCAATGCAAACAATTGACGATCGATCCTCGTCAATCACGCAGATACGCTTATGCCGGTTTATTCGCCGCTATCACGGTCACCTTCGAACTGCCTTCACTAGCGTTTCTCGCACTTGTAGGGATTTGGTGTTTAAAGCTCGACCCTAAACGTTCGCTGCTATTTGGTATCCCCGCCATTTTATTTGTTTTCTCCGTCTATCTATCCGCCAATAAAATTGCGCATGGTTCGTGGCGACCACCCTATGCGCATCGATCCGACGGAGAGGTGGTAGAGGTATTGAGTCTTGACGACGGAAATTCACTTGTAAGAGGTGTCCTCCCCGACAACCTCGATCTCTTTAGTGAGACAATGCCCGGCATGGGAAACTATCTTATTGAGGACCACCCTACTGAGGGGCGTTGGCGGATCTTTGATTACTCCAACAACATACGGTACGCATTGGTGCGCCGCGTATCAACCTACGAAATAAGAAACTGGGACAACTGGTACGATTACGAGGTAGGAGGGCGAAAAAGCTATTGGCTACCCGGTGAAGCATCTGGGGTCGACATTGGAGAATCTTCCCGAACAAGCTACTTATTCCATCTTGTTATTGGCCATCACGGCTTCTATTCTCTAAGTCCTATCTTTATCTTTGCGTTATTTGCCATGATTCGGCTACTTTGGGACGGCGACTCCTTCTGGAAGCCTCTTGCTAAAATTACCCTATCGCTTACGGCAATCCTGCTCGTTTTCTACGTTTTCCGCCCCCTACAGGATCGCAACTATGGCGGAGTGGCCAGTGGATTTCGTTGGATGTTTTGGCTGATACCCTTATATAGCCTTTTTCTAATCCATGGGATTTTAAGGATACGACATTCCTTCTTCTTGATGGTAATCCTTCTTGTGGCTCTAGCTGTCAGCGTATATTCGGCCCATTATGCCTTACTTAATCCCTGGCAAAACCCTTGGCCCTACTAGCCTATAAACTCTGAATGCAGAGAGCGCGGGCCTCCTGCTGTTGCTGTTCTTCGGTCTGGCAGTTACAATCAGTAATTCTTGGGGCCGCCCCAGCTTATCAAGGCCCCTACCTTCGGAATTATAAGAAGCGGCTCGTCCGTTTAACCTTTAGTAAGTTCGCAATGACTCAAACCACATTCTTCGTAAAAGAGTGCCCCACCTGTGGTCGTAATCTGCAGGTACGCATCGAATATCTCGGTAGAGATATGATGTGCAATCACTGCGGCGGAGACTTCGTCGCGAACGAGGGATTACAGAAGCCGAAAGCCGAAGCTGGTGATGCAATGATCGCACGAATTGACGAATTGCTTGGCAAGGATGATCCACCCGGCAAACCACGTTAAGCCGTGCCCCAGACTGAATCAGACCTGCTCTTGGTTAATTAACTTTTCCAAGTCCGAAAAGAATTCCGGATAAGTTTTTTCACAGCATACTGGGTCGTTGATGACGACGCCGTTGATCATCAGGCCCGCCACTGCAAAACTCATCGCTATACGATGGTCGTTATAAGTATCTATCGTTGCCCCACACAGTTCACCCGGGATGATCGTGAGCCCGTCCTGTCGCTCCTCAACGGTAGCGCCTAGTTTAACTAACTCACTCGACAAATCTGAAATACGATCAGTTTCCTTGTGTCGAACATGTTCCACATTCCTTATATTTGTTGGACCCTTTGCAAATAGGGCGACGACAGCCAACGTGGGTACCGTATCGCTAATTGCATTCATATCAACATCAATTCCGTTGAGTTTGCCTCCGATTACCGTGATAGCGTCTTGGTCATAAATAACAGTACAGCCCATCTCAGCCAAGCAATCGCAAAACGCAACATCACCCTGCTTAGCGTCTTTTGAGAGACCGCGGACTGTGACACTCCCTCCGGTAACGGCCGCGACCGCGAAAAAATAACTCGCGGCAGACGCGTCCGGTTCAATTACATATCGAGCCGCAACGTAACTTGAATCTTCGCTACTCTCGAATTGTCGATAACCCTTATTAATGACAGTTGCCCCAAATGCCCTCATGACGCCTAGGGTGATATCGACGTACGGTTTAGAGACCAATTCGCCTACGACGCTGATTCTGACTTCATCTCCGGACGCAACGGACGCCATCAAGAGCCCACTTAGATACTGGCTTGAAAGATTACCGCGAACAGAACATTGTTTACTTGAAAAACCATTTGACGCCAACTCTAGGGGTGGGCATCCGTTAGAACCACAAGCCGCTTTAACTCCGAGTTGCCGCAAAGCGTCGGCGAGATCCTCAATCGGACGCATTCGCATTCTTTTGATACCATCAAACTTATAACTGCCGCCGATCGCTGCCGCCAACGCCGATAAAAACCGGATCGTCGTACCGCTATTACCGACAAACACCTCTACTGATTGCATCGGTAGTGAGGCAATACCACCTCGAACCACGAGGTCGTCTCCCTGCCAAACCACCGAAACCCCGAGCTGGTTAAGCCCGTCAATCATCATTTGTGTATCTTCGGACTTCAGGGCACGAAGGAGCCTTGATTCGCCATCCGCTGCGGCAGCACAGATCAGAGCACGGTTGGTAATGCTTTTCGAACCTGGCGGACGAACAACGCCAGATAAAGGTCTACCAAGGTAGGGTACTCGGTATTGTGAATTCACGAAGTCTAAATCCGAAGGTTAGGGATGGCTGATCTTCCAGAGATGTTTATCGCTACGAAAGTAGAGAGCATTTCCGACGGCTGCTGGAGTTCCAAGGACCGGCTCCCCGATTTCAAACTCTTCGACTACCTCACCGGTCTCGCCGACTTTCACGATTTGCACGAGGCCATCCTGATTAAAAAAGTACAAGTGGCCATTACTAAGAATCGGCGTTGCCCAGAAACGACCTTTCAACCGCACCTGCCAATTAAGATCCCCGGTATTTGCGTCGGCCGATTTAATAATCGAGCCAGAGAGTATGTATAAGTTTTCCCCGTCAACTATAGGACTGGCAGCATTCGCTGTTAAACGATTAGCATTCCAAACAACCTCTGGCGTTGTCCCCTTGGAGTTAAGCTTTAACCTAGTCGTGCCTCCGGCTCCGAAATAAATAGCCTGCCCGACCTTTAATGGGGAGGTAATATTCCCGCAGGACATCTCCTTGGTCCAACGTTCATTTCCCGTCTTCGCATCCACCGCATTAAGACCAGTAGGCGACTGAAGGAGGACGGTAAAACTACCGTCGTTAATTTGATAGGCTACTGGAGAACTCCAGTTCGCGCGTGGATCTCTTGGAACTCGCCAAAGCTCCTTACCCGTAAAACGATCAATTCCGCTCGCGAACGAATCACCTTGATTCTCTATCTGCACTACAACTACATCGCCAGCGATGGCGGGTGATGATGCCATCCCAACATCATTGCCGGCCTTGGGATAATCATGTGCTAACCCGCGATACCACATCAGATTCCCTTTCAAGTCCAGGCATACTAAATCATTCGAGGAATAAAAGGCATAAATATATTCCCCGTCACTAACAGGGGTGGGCGCGGCATTCGAACTAGTCGGATGCGTATACGTCCGACCGGTGGCCCAGAAACTACGTTTCCACCGTTGCTCGCCGGTCTGTTGATCGAAGGCTACCACGTATAACTTTTGCTGTTTAGCGCCGGCACTAGCGGTGACGACGACTAAATTGCCGACGGCAATTGGACTGGAAACACCCCGCCCTGGTAAGTTAGCTTTCCAGGCGACGTTTTCCTTTCCATCGATGTCCCATCTCAGCGGCAATTTCCCGTCATGAACAGGGTTACCATTAGGTCCTCGAAAGTCAGCCCAATCGGCGGATTCCGCGTTGGTTTCAACGAACTGTAAACATACGAACGCGAAAATGATTTGTAAAATCTTCATGCTTGGTTCCTTGTTTCTATTAACGGTCGGAAGGCAAAATTGCCGTGCCAGATTCGTCACAAATTCGCAACTGAAACTGCCAGCGCTGCGCCCAACTTTCTTCTTGTTCGTTCTGCGCTATTTTAACCAGAATATCGTTCCTACCCTTATTCAGAGTAGCCCGAGCAATGTATTGATCAATTGAGGTGTTAGCATGGTACACGTGATTAGAAGTAATCAAATTACCATTTACCCATATTTTGTTACCGTTAATACAGCCTAAGCGGATATCGACCGACTGTTTCTTATCCGATTCGAACGTGGTGTGGGCATAAGCGATCGCGCCTTTATACTTTTCGGGCATAATAGTATTGAGGTCCAACAATCCGTACGGATCTTCAGACGAATGTTCAAACCATCTAATGTTTCCATTCTTGCCTTCAACGGCATCTTGCAAGTCAATCGCTGACTCCGGAGCGTAGGCTACATCAAAACCTTTAGTTCCGCTATTATCAAACGGGCCAATCAAATTCCAAGTCACGAGAAAACCAAAATGCGTGGGCAAATCAACTTCACCACCTAACGACTCGATCTCGGTCGTGATCTGATCAATTTGGTCAAGGTCGCGTGCGGAACTTAACGTTAGCTTTAATTGTTTTAGGGCTTCTGGACCGGCGTCATCCTTGATGGACAATGCACGCGAAACAGCATGGTCGATAGCTTCCCGTCGAATTTCTAACGATGGATCACCTAAGGCCGTTTTTAAGATTCGTTCACGCAACTCCGGATTCCCCTCCGTGATCCACTCGTAGGCGACCCGACGCGCGGAGGCATCATTATCAGTGTCAGCTAAAAACCCCATCAAGGAATCTAGGGGGATGGTTCCTCCGCTTTGAAGGGAGTTTTCCAGAACGGTGTCAACAACGGCGCGCAACCAATTTACCGCTAATTTATTGGAACTATCAAAGCCGTCTAAGATCAAAACAATTTGATTCACATCGCATTTCGTTAACTCCGCCACGGCCTGTCTAGCTTTTGCATGGCCAAGTCCCTTAGGGCCTATCGCATTAATTGTTTTTGTTAAGTTCTCAATTTCCACTCCATCAACTGGTGGCACCGATACGGCTAACGCAACCAAGCAACACAGAGAACAGAGCATTTTAGTTTTCAAGGAATAACGCACCCAGAACCTCCCATAACGAATCGTAGTTAGACTGCTAGAAAATCAATTCAACGATTGTATTGTACTACCAATCCGGTTTCGCATGGTAGTATGGTAAAGCAATTGAAGGAGAGAAGGCGATTGTCTTATAAATTTAAGCTCGATCAACCAGCACGCGTCTTATTCGGCTGCGGCGCTAGGAAACATCTATCTGGTGTCATTAAACACGACGATGTCGTAGCACTTGTCTGTGGTAGCAGAACACTTATTTCCAATGGCGTAGTTGAAGAAATCAAAAGCCGCCTGTCGTGTGATACACTTGATATTATACCATTACCGTCTTGCGAACCAACCCTCACTACTGTCAACGCTTTAACGACGCGTTTAAAGTCATGCAATTACAGTAAAGTGATCGGACTGGGTGGCGGAAGCACGCTAGACAGCGTGAAAGCTAGTTCCATCGTAGCAAGCCAGCCCAATTCGAGTGATGTCTTAGACTACCTCGAAGGGATAGGTCGAGGATTCGAACTAGCACCGTTGGGTCCGAAAACAATATTGCTTCCCACGACCGCCGGCACCGGGAGTGAAGCCACGAAAAACGCTGTAATCTTCAGTCCCCAACACCAGGTCAAAAAGAGCATCCGCAGTTCGTTGCTACTGCCATCATTAGCGATCATTGATCCGGAGTTACATGCGTCCTGCAACGCAAACATTACTACTCAATCTGGGATGGATGCAATCACTCAATGCTTCGAAAGCTTTATTTCAATCCGCGCAACGGAATATACGCGGACGCTCGCGATCGAAGGATTTCGACTTGGAATCGATAATATCGACCGGGCCGTTCAGTCTCCCAAGGACATGGATGCTCGTACAGCGTTAGCACATTCGGCATTTAACTCAGGAGTTTCTTTGGCTAATTCTGGCCTAGGAGTTGCTCATGGTCTCTCAGCTGCATTTGGCGCTGCCGCGAATTTAACCCATGGAGCATCGTGTGCTATCCTATTACCCTTCGCAGCAACTCTCAACCAAGAATACTGTCGTGACAGCTATTGTCGATTGGCAACTGCTATCGGTTTGAGAACTGCCGATCAACTTACAGCCCATATCCGGGAGTTATGTGGAAGACTCGCTATCCCGACAAAACTTGATGAAATAGGATTAACGGCCGAGATGTTACCGGACGTTGTGGAACGGTCTTACGGTAATAGCATGAGTGGCAATCCGTTCCGTCCGGAGCCCAGCGCCCTAGTCGATGAACTAATTAGGTTTTTTGGATAGAACACACGCCGTGCACTTCTGATAAAATCAGGTTCATGAATCAAACCTCTTAGGAGTTAGCCAACGAATATGCGTTACTTCGCGACCACCGTTATCTTAATACTTTGTTCGCTCAGCCAAGTATTAGCCGAACCGTTATTAAAACCGGGCGACCGCGTTACATGGCTTGGGGGGACATTCATTGAACGCATGCAAATCCATGGACACTTTGAAGCTGAAATCCGAAGTCGCCTAGCCGGAGACATTCGGTTCCGGAATCTCGGCTGGGCCGGAGACAACGTTCAGGGAGAAAGCCGCGCAGTATTCGGTGCGGTCAAGGATGGGATGGAGAGATTGATTCGCGACGTGGCACTTACCAATCCGACAGTCATTATTATCTGTTATGGTGGCAACGAAGCCCATAACGGGGACGCTGGAATAAATCAGTTCAAAGCGAACCTAGAGACGTTAACGAATAATCTGGATCAATTTTCAGCAAGATATATTTTTGTCGCCCCACGACCGTACGAGAATCTTGGCTCGCCGCTACCGGCTCCTGACCGCTATAACGCGAAGCTCCGACATTACACTGACGCTATAGAGAGGCACGCCGGCCACAGAGATTCTCCTTTTATCGATTTAGCTACAATAGATCCTCCTGTAAACAATGATTTGGTTTCTAGGCGTGATGCTCAGGGCCTCTGGATCCTCGCAGACGCCAACGGCCTCACTAGCAATGGAGTCCACCTCACATCTGCGGGTTATAAGCAATTGGCTTCTTCTTTCGCCGACGCGTTGAAGATTCCCCTCAAACCAATCAAGCTCACAACTGATGGGACATCCACTGGTGTTTCCGGCCTGACAGTAGAGCATGTCGATCAGGCATTGAAGATCCGGGCCACATCTAAGCAATTGGTATTACCCGCATTCTCGCAAACCGGGAAATCCGTAGGTCACCCTACAATCCTCACGATTCCTGACCTGCCACGCAAACGATATCTCATTACCTCCACCGGTATTTCCCTCGGGATCTATAACGGGAATGATCTTGCCCAAGGCGTGAAGATTCATATCCCGGTTGACGCTAAGCAAATCGAACAATTGCACGCTACTATCGTTGCTAAAAACATGATGTTTTTCCATCGCCATCGCCCCCAAAATGAAACATACCTATTCTTGTTCAGGAAACACGAACAAGGGAATAACGCAGCGGAAGTTCCGAAGTTTGATACCATCGTCGAAGATTACGACCGAAAAATCTACCAACTTTCCAAGCCCCAATCCTTCACTGTCACCATCGAGCCAGCCAAATAATCACCTAGGTAGGATAGCCCCAGCATGTCGAAAATAAATCTGGCACTTACTACACTGTTCACGTTGATCTACTTCTCTCTTGTAGATACTGCCGTTGGCCAGCGAAACTTAAAGGATATCCCTAATCCGGAGCCGGATTTAGAAAAGGCTACGTTTATCATTCCCGAAGGGTTTGAAGTAAATCTCTACGCGTCCGATCCTCAGTTGGCCAAACCAATCCATATGAATTTCGACTCCAAGGGCCGATTATGGGTGGCCTCCAGTGAGGTTTATCCTCAAATAAAACCGGGGCTACCTGCTACGGATAAAATCATCGTCCTCAAGGACACCAACGGGGACGGCCAGGCCGACCAACGAAAGGTCTTCGTCGATAATTTACTGATTCCTACTGGTGTGGTACCTGGTGACGGGGGTGTTTATGTCGCGAACAGTACTGATTTGATGCATTACAGTGACTCAAACGGCGACGGCGTAGCTGACAGGACCCGTACTATACTCTCCGGCTTCGGTACGGAGGACACACACCATCTCTTACATACCCTTCGCTGGGGCCCTGATGGCGCCTTGTACATGAACCAATCAATCTATATCCACAGTCACGTCGAAACCCCAGCAGGCGTAAAACGACTTTTAGGAGGGGGGATCTGGCGTTTTCGACCGGAATCCATGGAGTTAGACGTTTATTGCCGTGGCTTTGTGAATCCATGGGGACACCATTTTGACTATTGGGGGCAATCCTTTGCAACCGACGGAGCCTTCGTGGAAGGCATCAATTATGTTTTTCCCGGCGCCGTTTTTCGAGCCGCCCCAAATGAACCCAGATTTCTCGCTGGGCTAAATCCCGGAAGTCCAAAACACTGCGGCCTTGAAATACTTAGCGGCAGGCATCTTCCAAACGACTGGCGGGGAACGATGGTAACGAATGATTTTCGAGGAAACCGCGTATGTCGTTTTGAAGTCACGGAAAATGGAGCAGGATTTTCGAGTAATCAGGTATCCGAGGTTATCAAATCCAGCCACATCGCTTTTCGCCCGATTGATGTAAAAATGGGACCGGATGGGGCTATCTACGTCGCTGATTGGTACAACCCAATCATCCAGCATGGCGAAGTAGATTTCAGAGACGAAAGACGGGATCATGTTCATGGACGCATCTGGAGGATTACGGCTAAAGATCGACCTCTGCTTGAAAACCCGAACTACGAACAACTGTCCGTGGCGGAACTCATTAAGTTACTTGAGTTGCCAGAAAATTGGGTGCGTCTTCATGCGAAACTTGAACTTAAAACAAGAAATTCAAGTGAAGTCGTGTTAGCAGTCCATAATTGGATCGACGAACAGGACGAGACGTCCAGTGGGTATCATCACAATCAACTGGAAGCTATGTGGGCCCTCCAGAATGTCATGCATATCGAGCCAGGGCTGATTGAATCACTGCTATCCAGTTCCGACCATAGAGTTCGTGCGGCCGCGATGAGACTCTCCAATATACGTCGCGACAGATTACCCGATCATAAGTCCTATTACTTGGCTGGCGTAAAAGACGAAAACCCTCGCGTACGCTTGGAGGCTGTCCGCGCGCTGTCCGAAAACGCTGATCTACAATCGGTTGCGGCATTAACGAGTGTCCTGGAACAACCGCTGGACCGCTTTCTCGATTTCGCAACATGGCGTGCGCTTAGGGACACGAAAACGACCTGGCTGCCAAAGGTACAAGCTGGCGAATTCACCTTTGGTCGAAACTCATCCCATCTTCTCTTCGCGTTAAAGTCGATTGACAACTCCAACGTGGGGCAGACCTTGTCCAAGATTCTTACTGAAAACAAAGAGCCTCAGTCTTCAAGTTTTGATATAGCAATCGCAATCGGTCAATATGGAGACGCTTCGGCCGTACAAACCGCCCTCTTATGGTTGATTAACAACGGGAAACTTGTTGAACCCGAACTATCCAAACTAGCCACATTAGAAATACTTACTAATTCGGCGGAGCGTAAACTCGTTCCCGCTAACGCGATGGAGCTCGCTCAGTCCTACGTGGAATTGAAATGGGATCTACAGCTTTTGCGTGCAACTGCCGCCTGGAAACTAAAGTCACACTACAGCTATGTATATCATTCGGCAGGCAAACCATCAGACCTTCGCGTTGAAGCGATCCTTGCTCTGGGCGACATCAAAGGCGAAACGTCCCTCGCTTTGCTCAGTGAACTAGCAAAAGACGACGACCCCGCCCTACGCTCTGCGGGGATCAACGCATTGTCCCGCATCTCACTGAAGAAGGCTGTCGACGCCCAGATAGCGGATTTAACACGTGAAGATACCGTAGCAACGGATACCTTACCCATCCTACTCTCCTCACAGAAGGGGCGAGACATCTTATTAGCCTCATTAGCCTCATCGCAGCTGCCTGCGGATAATGCCAAGTTGGCCGTATCGATTACTCGTTCCACCGGAAACGAATTGGCGGCTATCGTAAATGCGTTTCGTAAGGCGGGCGACATTTCCGCGGCTGGATGGGTATTGACGAATGATCTTAAAGACGCGTTAGTTGAGGAAGTAAATAAAATTGGCGATCCCCACTTAGGGCAGAAGATCTACCGCAGAAAGAGTTTGCAATGCATGTTATGCCACGGAATCGGTGGATCTGGAGGTAAGGTAGGCCCCGACCTTATCAGTATCGGCGCGAGTGCTCCTACGGACTATCTGATTGAAAGCCTTTTAGCCCCTAACAAGAAAATTAAGGAGAACTTCCACGCTGTCCAAATCCTCGATATCAACGGACGGATTACAACTGGAATCATTATTCAATCGGACGACTCAGAAATATACCTGCGCACAGCGAAGGGCGAGGTCGTCTCAATCCTCAAAGCTGACATTGAAATTCAAAAAGCAAGCCGTTCTCTCATGCCAGATGGGACTGTTGATGAACTGACCCGCAGGGAGCTTATTCATCTGGTGAGCTTCCTCTCACGACTCGGCAAGGTTGGAGATTTCGAAATAAGTAAAGAACGTTACGGCCGCACATGGGAAGTATTACAACAATCTCCGACGGCCCATCGGCTCCTGAACCGAACCGGAATCGATAGTGCATCAAGGGATGCTGAGGAATTCCAGTGGGATAAACATTATGCGACCGTCCAAGGCTCAATACCGACGAAGGACCTGCCCGGCATATCCCCTCATACCGCAGACAATCGCTTTAGCTTCCTGAGATCGAATATCGTGGTGACTCAACCAGGGGAAATCACCTTCAAGATACGGAACGCTGACGGAATCCTTCTGTGGATTAACGGCAAGCCGACGCCTTTAACCTCAGGGATCGCAACGATAAAACTCAGCAACGGAACACATCGTGTCGTGATTGGTATTCAGCAATCGATCCGTAAGACAGAAGATATACGAATAAATGCCATGCCAGCTTTGGAAAGCACGCTCCAATTTCAGTGGAACTAATATCCTATCCCGGCTCGGAGCATGATCGTCGTTCCGGGATCAAAATTAGACAAAGGGGAATCTCGAAACGAGACTTCACGATTAAAAACTAAACCGGCTTCCAAATAACCCATTCGGTCCCCAATACGCAATTGCTCCGGGAGGCCAAATTCTAGCCCTGTCGTGATCCGGATATCATTAATATCCGTTTGTGTTTTGAGCCCACTATCCTGACGCATCGTCCAACTACCACCACCAATCTCCCCGCCATAATACCACCAGACATCATAGTTGCTGAATGAAGTGAGATACTGCGAGACGCGAGGACGAGGAAAAAAGAGTTCAATTCGAGCCTCGGAGTGGGGCTGCCAAATCAATCCAATAGCCGGCAGCATCTTCAATTCAAGTCGGTCATAATAGTATACCCCACCCCGAAACGTAGTGTCTTCGGTAAGGCCAAGATTGAACAAGGCATGGCCGGTCAGGCGAATACTGTCGCTGCTGAACGTATTAAAATCAGAATGAACACCGACTGATACGCCAACATCAAAGCTCAAACGTTCTTGAGGATCCGATTCCCATTGCATTTCGAGAACCCCACTATAAGCCTGATTGGGGAGTCCGACCCCCCCTGCCCCCTGGAACATATTTAAGCCAAAGGTCGGCGATACGTATAAAGGCTGTTCAGTTTTTAGGAAGCTCGGAAAAGCAAACACAACAGAAAACTCGAATTCCTGCATCGAAAGGTCCTGTAACCCGTTTCCGTCATGGATCCAGCCGTATTGAATTCGCGGCGTCTCCGCGAATCGCAATAAATCGCTGAATCGAGTCGTAGAGTTGGAACCAAAAAGACTGCTCGGAAGCGAGCCGCTTGGTGGGTCTTTCGGTGCCGTATAGGGCTGCCCAAACCAGGGTTTATCAGGAGGGCTGCCCACTGAATTTGCACCAAACTCTGGTGGGTTTGGTGCTCCCGTACTGCCGTATGGATCAAAACCGGGTTCTCCGAGCCCACTCTCATCCTGAAGCGATACGAAACTCAGGGAATGCCCACCGTCTACCCACTCAATCTTCCGTTGGGCATGTAAACTTTGATGTGAAAAGGCAATGAAAACGACAGAGATGACCCAGCCAATTACGGTTGGAGTTAGCTGTTTGTTACTCGATTGATTACTTGAGAGAAAGAACATCACCAATAATTAGCCTATCCTTAGCCATGCCGTCAACGGCAACCTGAAAGCGTTGTAAAGATGGGTAATTTACGATAGGGCTAAGGACTGTTTGAGTTATTATAATTCTTCGGGTTGTGACGTGACGATTAGAAGAGCAGGTAATTCTGTTGCTCGTTTGCAGTGCAAGGTAAATGTCATGAAATACATCGTCACCATAACCGTATTGTTTTCAATCTTTACGACGCCAATACTCTCTCAAGAGGGTATCAATCCAGGTGCTTACTACCCTACTTCAAGATCCATTAACTATCCGTTCCTAACAAGCAATGCCGACGCGTCTCAGTCAACGTCAGTGGTTAGCAGTCCAGTAATACAAAGTGGTGATTGTTGCCAACCACTACTGCCGACAATCGCACAGGGGATTCGGGACACGTTTAACGCGTTATTACCCTGCCGTGGGGTGCGACGACAATCGGGTAATGGCTTGTTTTTTTCTGCTCGGTTTTATGAGCCTTCGTGTTGTGGTAATCAGTTTAGCACTGGCGAAGTGATACTCGATTCCGTTGGAGAGCCGACTCCAGCTAACGGTGGCACCATTCCTGAAGAGGTTTCCCCTGAAATCATCCAGGACTCCGTTCAGTTCCGACGCCTTCCGTCGGACAATTCACCATCCGTGATTACCAAATCACCACCGGCCTTACGGTCTGTATCGAGCCAAATCCATGTCCAAACCTACGAAAGACAAACCGGAGCTATCAAGAGGGAATACCCAATCAATCCACTTCGGCCGTAACTTCAAGGTTTCCTTTCGGTAGTCTTGCGTAATTTCTGAGCTGAACTATTATCAAGCAATAGGGGTTTGTGGCCGCTTGCAGCCTTTATCTGCTAAAGTGCCACCTACACAACTCGCTGTGTAAGGTTTCTGCTGTTAGATGTTGCAGTTCGGTACAAACTTTCTATAAGAGCAACACACTCAATCCTTAACAGCGGATTTAATAGTCCTATGGCATTACAAGAAGCCGAAGAATACGGCGAATCAACCACGGCGGTCCATGCCGGTGAATCCCACCAAAAGGCATTAGATTCCATCACAGATCCGATCGTGATGGCCTCTACCTATACCTTTGAGAACACAAAGGCCGTGATTGATTATATAGAGCAAAATCAAGATCGTGGCGAATACGGAAGATACGGAAATCCCAACGAAGCGGTAGTAGAGCGCAAACTTGCCGCGTTAGATGGCGGGGAAGATGCCGTGTTGTACTCCAGTGGTATGGCGGCAATCGTGGGTGTCATCATGGCCAAGTTAAACGCCGGAGACGAAGTTGTATTTTTTGACGAGTGCTATCACCGTAGTCGGGAATTCTGTTCAAAACACATGTCTAGGTTTGGCGTTGTGACTCGCCAGGTCGAAGCATGCAACTATGACGCGATGGAAGCAGCCATTAATAACAACACGAAGCTGCTAGTAAGTGAGTCCCCGACAAACCCTCATTTAAGCGTTGTGGATTTGGAACGATTCGCAGCCATTGGCAAACGCACCGGGGTGGAAACCTTAATAGACGCGACACTGGCAACTCCGTACAACGTCAAGCCAATCAAGTTCGGCGTCGACTATGTATTACACTCCGCCACGAAATATCTGGGTGGCCACAATGACCTGCTCGCCGGAGTGATCATCGGCGGGAAACAACAACTGGCTGACATCCGGTACTTGCGAGGAATCCTCGGTTCGATTAACTCTGCACACAACTGTTACTTGTTGCAACGGGGGCTGAAGACGTTTGATGTTCGAATGGAACGCCATAATGCTAATGGAATGGCGATCGCAACGTTTTTAGAATCCCACCCTCGAGTCAGCAAGGTCTACTACCCCGGGCTGGCAAGTCATTCGTATCATGAGGTTGCCAAGAAACAGATGCGGGGCTATGGAGGTTTAATTACGTTCGAATTAGGCGATGCCGATTGGCGTGCGACCGCGGATGTTGTCGATCGATGCCGCCTACCTAAGATCGGCCCATCACTTGGTGGGGTCGAATCACTAATCGAACAACCGTTAGTAATGAGTTATTACGAGTTGCCCGCAGAAGAGAGAGCTGCCTATGGCATTAAAGATAACATGATACGAATGGCGATCGGCATCGAGGATACCCACGACTTAATCCAAGACCTCAATCAAGCATTAGAGGGCTAATTAGATGAAATTTCGTACCAAGGCGATTCACATCGGGAATGAACGTTGTAAAACAACAGGCGCGGTCGTTCCGCCTATCCATTTGGCCTCGACGTACGTTCAGGACGAACCGGGAGTATGGGGCGAATACGATTATTCTCGTAGTGGAAACCCAACCCGGGACCGGATGGAAACGACGCTTGCCGCCTTAGAGAATGGGACGGACGCCTTAGCGTTTTCGAGTGGAATGGCCGCAACACATTGTGTTTCGATGCTGCTTAACTCGGGGGATCATATTCTAGCCGGTGCTGACATTTACGGGGGCACTTATCGACTACTACATAAGATCTGCAATCGAAGTGGCATCGAAGTGTCACTTGTCGATGCGACCGATCCAGCCACGTTATCCGAAGCAATACAATCCAACACCAAATTAATTTGGATTGAGACCCCAGGCAATCCACTAATGTCAATCACCGATATCGCCGCGTGCGCTGGCATCGCAAACAACGCGGGTATTTTAATTGGCGTGGACAACACCTTCGCAACACCCTCTCTGACACGCCCGCTGGACCTTGGCGTCGACATTGTCATGCATTCAGCGACCAAATATCTAGGTGGTCATTCCGACGCATTGGGAGGCGCTTTAGTAGTTAAATCTAAGGATTTATTTGACGAGCTTTATTTCATTCAGAATGCTACTGGCAATTGCATGAGCCCACTAGATTCTTTTCTTATTTCGAGAGGGATGAAGACGCTCGACTTGCGAGTTAAGGCTCAATCCGAAAGTGCGTTAACCATCGCCAAGTACCTTTCAGGTGACTCCCGAATCAAACGCGTACTATACCCAGGATTACCAGACTCTATAGGTTTCGACGTAGCCCAAAAACAAATGCGAGGCGGATTCGGCGGAATGCTCAGCTTTGAACTTTGCGGAGATTTCACGAAAGCCAAACGTGTAACGGGAAGTACGCAACTCTTCCAACTGGCTGTATCGCTCGGAGCGGTTGAATCTCTAATTGAACAACCAGCCTCCATGTCGCACGCCAGCTATGATCGGGAAGTCCGACTGAAGAATGGTATCTCCGATGAATTAATTCGCCTTTCCGTGGGTCTCGAAGACGTAGACGACCTAATCCACGATTTGGACTGCGCTTTAGCCTGCCAGTAGCTTTGACTGGCATCTTTATCAACTATCTCTTCTAATAGTAGCATGTATCGAAAGCAATCTAAATTTACCGCTGTGCCCTTCATCTTGTGTTTTGCCTTGATCTGCTCTTCAGCTTTTCCGAGGCCTCTTTTATCACAGGAACCCATCACACAACTCATTGATGATCTGGCTTCCCGACAATTCTCGACTAGACAACGTGCCATGGCCACCCTTATTCAATTGGGTCCAGATGTCGTTCCACAACTTGAGCTTGCGATGACGAACGGAAGTCGCGAACTCCGATTCCGCGCCCAACGTGTCTTGGATGCCGTGGACCAAAATTCATACCAACTCCAATTAGAAGCTTTTATGCAGTCGGGCGAACAGGCGGTCACCCTCCCTGGCTGGGATGGATTTAAAGAGCTTGCTGGAGCGACCAGTACTGCCCGTAGGCTTTTTGTCTTAATGTGCAGGGCGGAACCCGAAATCATGCGTAATCTGGGGCGACCAGAGGCCATTACTTCACGTAATATTACAAAACGCTGCAAAGAACTACAGCAAGTATTCCGCACTTACAAACGCGATAGCATTCAATTAGGTACCGTTGCCGCGTTATTATTTTCCGGCGGCCTTAACGGCGTAAAGGTCGATGAAACATCGATAAAGACAATCTATTCAGTCTGCAATTACAATGCATTTCGGAATGAAATGTACACTCGTAACCCTAATGGTACTTCCCAATATCGCCATACCGTTCGCTCGGATATACTCCGCCATTTATTTGCAGTCTGGATGAAACATGGTCAAAGTTGGGACGCCCAAATGGCCTTCAATCTGGCGATGCAATATGATATCAAGCAATGCCTCCCGCGCGCCATCGCCCTGATACGTGCCAAGAACACCCCCTGCCACGTTGCACAGATCGCGTTAGTAGCTATTACCAGATTTGGGACTCTGGCTAACCTTCGGGATCTCGAAACTAGAATTGATGACAAAAGCTTTTGCGGTGTTCAGCAACGTGTAGGACAAAAATTGCATCAGACACAACTTCGGGATATTGCACTTGCCGGAGCCTTGCTAATTGCCAACGAAAACCCACGGAACTACGGGTTTGACCGGATTTCATACACGAACGCCAAACAATTGAATTACTCGACAGTTGGATTCGCAAGTGAGGAAGATCGGGTCGCGCCGCGAAAGAAATATGACGAATTTCGTGCTACTCTCACATTGCCAAAAACAGAGACTTCTACGCCAGCAATTGAATGACGATCGATTATTCTTTATACGATTCTCCTGTCGAACCAGACTCTCTTCCCAATCCGGGTCAACTAGACTTTTCCCTGGCACGCGACGACCTTGATTGTTTTGCGAGCCACGGATTTGTGATTGGGCGCGGCCGTATATCCGCGGACTACCTCTCCGTGTTAAACCTAGATCTCGAGGATTTATTAGTCCCGGGCCATGTCGGGAACGAATTATGGTACGAGTACAATATTAATGAATCATCAGACACTGACACATGTCTTTTTCACGCACTTGGCGCCTGGCGCTTACGCAAGTCGTTTCATGATCTCCTTTGGCATCCAGCAATCACGGTGCCCGCACGACAGTTGCTTGGTTCAGCGATCCGATTTTGGCACGACCAACTATTTTGCAAACCGGCCCATCACGGTGGAGTAGTAGCCTGGCACCAAGACTTCTCCTATTGGACACGTACCGGCCCGATGAATCACTTGACATGCTGGATCGCGCTTGAAGACACCACCATAGCAAACGGGTGCCTTCACTATATTTCAGGAAGCAATCACTGGGAGTTACTCCCCAATACAGGACTTACCGGGAACATGGATTCTATTAGGACAGTGTTAAACGACCAGCAATTGCATGCTTTCGCTAATCCCACCCCGATCGAACTCAAAGCGGGACAGCTCGTTTTTCATCACCCCCTGACTGTACACGGATCCTTTGACAACCAAACCGCATGTTCACGAAAAGCTGCCGTTGTAAATCTAATCGGAGATGGTGTTACAAGTTTAACAGACGCACCTCTCCTACGGGGTGTGGATGTGATTCCCTACGGCCAACCGTTAGGCGGGCAATTCTTCCCACTATTGACACAATAGCAAAACAAGATTTCCTACATTTATTCCCGGTTGTTGCATAGAATAGGAAGTGACAAAGAGAAGGAGGTGCTAATTGAATTTAAACCCGCTAATTATACTGTTACTGATTTGTACAGCCGGATGTGAGCCGATTGGTAAACAGCTTGCTCTTTACCTACCCGAGCGTCAGGGAAGTGACGCATCTCGGTTGAATAAGGCGGAGGATGGCAAGTTTATCGATCCCACCACAATTGGAAGGAATCAGGACCTACCAGCTGAGGCCAACATGTCTATTGGCGCCGGAGAAGCTTTCGGTCATGGCGACCCAACTCAAAACCCAGACTATCAGGAGATGATGCAATCCACAGGGGATCTCGGCCCCGATCCTGGGCAACAAATGGGGGCTTTCACCGGGCAATCAGAATATGCGGCCGCGATGACAATTGACGAAAGTGACACCAGTGAAACCAACAATGATCTGGCTGGTGAATACACGATGCAGGTAGGGGAGTTCGCGATTCCTGACACGAGTGAAGGTACAGACGTTACTTCACAATATATCTCACAAGGCGGGCTCACCGATCCAGCTATGGATGCACAGACAAACCAGGATCCTACCGCGCAGTACTTGGGGAAATCCCCCAAACCACAAGATTCTCCCGTCTCACGTCAATCCGGATCAAAACCGAATCCAACTCGCGCGCCTCGTAAGACTACGAATCTACCATCCACACTCCGTGCAAAGGGCCAGCGAGGTTCATCCGTTTCACCATCAAAAACAAATAGTACGCCGCCCGTCCCCCGTGTTAGCCAAAACGTGAAGATTGGCGTGCCCGGACGCATTAATACAAGCTATGCCGCTTTTAATGCGCCGGTAGCTGTTCCCATGCTATTGCAAGATGGTACTTCAATGTCCTTTGCGATCAATCTACAGCAGACGCGTCCCTTACCGGGAAATGGAACAGTTTATTGGGTGATCCATTCACCACGGGACGGCTTCAGTCGTTTTGCGTTACCCGTCCAAAGCGGTCAACTACCGCCGCGTCTACAGGGGGTCGTCCCTCAATTCCGTCCAAACAGTGGACCCTTTCAAACGTTTCTTGTACTTGTCAATCCTTCTAGTGAAGTGAAATATCTAACTAACGCGGTAGAAATACC
>Ga0115011_10000680_pt1 | contig 26647 bp, 16 predicted proteins | sample TroAtlMetagenome_2_FD_88705 | JGI IMG/M metagenome (GOLD analysis project Ga0115011, IMG submission 88705) | Marine eukaryotic phytoplankton communities from Atlantic Ocean - Tropical Atlantic ANT8 Metagenome | ecosystem: Environmental > Aquatic > Marine > Oceanic | place: Tropical Atlantic...
AAAGAAACGGCGCCTGATATGGCAATTGCAACGCGGTAGGTCATGTAACGCTCCTGAAAATTCAATATTTTTGAATCACCGAGAAGGTAGTCTCAGAACGCTGATCCACAGCAAACAGGGGTAATATACCCTTGAAGCTTGTGTTATTGAAGCCTTCCTTTTACCCAAACGTCGACCAAGTTAACATTGTCATCTACTAGTAATACATTCGCATACTGCCCTGCTGCGAGACGGCCTAGTTTTTGTTGCATTCCCATGAAGGTGGCAGGCGTAGTACTGGCCATTGCACTTGCGTCGGTTAAACTTACGCTCAAATCATGACAAGTATTTATTACGGCCCCATGCATGTCTAGGCATGAGCCGGCCAATGTGCCATCAGGCGTAGTGAGTTTGCTGCCGCTACGCTTAATTTCTGTATTGAAAAACGCAAGCGTGTCTAGGTTGCTTCCCACATGCGCCATGGCATCGGTCACAAGCATGATCTTTTCTTTGCCTTTAACCTTTATGGCTAATTCGGCACTTTTAGGGTGTACGTGGTGATGATCCACAATTAACCCACTATACGCGTTATCAAATAACAAAGCTGCGCCCACAGCGCCTGGCGCACGCGATGTAAATGCCGACATCGCATTGTACAAATGAGTGAACCCTGTCGCACCAGCGTTAAGCGCATCGCTCACTTGTTCGAAACTGGCATTGGTGTGCCCCAGTGCAACCACTATCCCTTCTGCCACCATTTCTTTAATAAAACTGAGGCTCACGCTTTCAGGTGCTACTGTTAGCAATACCTTGCCAATATCTTTTCGGCACAAGGTCGCCAATTCACTATCACTAGGGGTACGAATAAAGCTTTCTTCATGCACACCTTTTTTCGCAGTGCTCAAAAATGGCCCTTCAAAATGAATACCTTCAATAGTGGGATGACTATCTGCAATGGCCTCACTTACTGCATCGGCGGCATTTGCCATAGTAATCGCATTATCGGTAATAAGCGTAGGCAACATACTGGTAGTGCCGAACTGCAAATGGGCATGCGCCATGGTTTTTAACGCATTGTACGTGGGCGTATGGTTAAACAGTATTCCCCCACCACCATTGACTTGGGTATCAACATACCCAGGTATAAGCGTGCCTTCACGCTCATTTGCAAGCTCTTGCTTTGTGGCATCTCGAATGCTTTTAATCACGCCCTGTTCTATGCATAGCGTCTTGTTAAACTTAATACCTGAGGTGGTCAGTACTTTGTGTGCGGTAATTGTTTGCATTAAGCCAGTGCTGCCTGTTGTTTTACGTATTGAATAACCCCTGCTTGAGGTGATGATTTAGGTTCAACTAGCCTAGCTTGAAGACCAGCACTTAATAGTGGCTGATACACATGGCTTAGCCCACCCACTAAACAAAGGGGCAAATCTTGATCATTGGAGAATGCTTTATCGTCAATTCTATTGCAGGTAAGTGCTTCACCAACACCATTGAGGTAGCTAGCACCTTGTTCAATTAGTACCTTGGCTGCGGGGCACCCTCTTTCGTAGGCTGCCACAACACATGGTGCCAATGCACCAAACTCTTTCCCTTTAAACCCCGCCACTTTTGTTACCAATTGGTGTGCATTTGTTACGGCCAATCTATCACAAACTGATGTAAATAAGAGGCTCTTAGGGATAAGTTCATCGAACACCAACAAGCTTTGCTTAACCGCTTCAAGGCCTAACCAACCACCACTTGCATTGTCGCTAATTGAAAGGCCATAACCGCCCTTGTCATTAAACCGGTGCGAATTAGTACTGGTGCTGGAGCCAGTAAAAACCGTAGCCGCTGACCCAGTACCGCAGATAATCAATGCACCTGATTGGCCGTTATGCGCCCCAAGGCATGCGGCATGCAAATCACTGATGACGTTAATGCTTTTAAAGGGGTGGTGTAAATTTAAAAACTCGTTTAACGCACTGGGAATATTTGCGCCAGCAAGCCCTGCCGCTAGGTGTATTTGATTGAGCTTGATTGCCGATTTGGCGGGCCGACTTATTGCGCTGATGGCTTTTTCACTAGCGCTAATAATTGACTGCATTGCGCCAGCAGCATTGGTCATCATATTGGCAGGACCAGCTTCGGCGCAACTTAATACGTTACCTTGCTCATCTTCTAACTGCACTCTGCAATGCGTGCCGCCACCATCCACACCAATATAATAACTCTGATCTACCATTTAATTTCCATTTTCACTTTCGTTTTCGTGCTGTCATTAGTGGCAATAGGGTGTACTCATTGAAGCTATGTACATACTCATTTTCTGTGTCGCACTACCCTTGTCATAGCTTCATTTAACGGTATTTTATCATAGCTTTACTCTCAACCGACAAAAAGCAAAAGCCAACCGATTTCGCAACTTTGCAGCGTCTATTCCATAGTAGGTATGACCCAAGCATCCATATACTTGTCACATTTAACAGCCACACTGTATCGATACTTATATCACCTATGACTAGGATAATACCCGGTGCTACTTTCCCACAGTAAACAGTTTCTCTTTGTACACATTGCCAAGACGGGTGGCACGAGTATTCGTGATGCCCTTTCACAGTATCGTTGGGGGCATCGTTATGCCGCAGCACAGTTTATCAGTAATAAAATGAGTCAGCTTTGTGGGCATAAGATTGGTAGCCGCTTTCCTCGCCATTCGCGTATTATTGCTGCAAAAGAAAAGTTACCTGAAGATTTTTTTAATGGGTTGTACAAGTTTGCCGTAGTGAGAACCCCGTGGGACTTGCAAGTTAGCTCGTATCATCACATTAAGCGCGAACGTCCTCATGTCATGGAAGGCCATGAAACTTTCGCAAGTTTCATGCAATGGAAATTTAATCCTGCACGAGCGTATCAATACCACATAGACACTTCTCTGCAATTGCAAAGCGATTACCTTGTAGATTTACATGGCAATTTATTAACTAACTTTATTGGTTACTATGAGAATTTGCAGCAAGATTTCGACGCAATTTGCGAACACCTAGCCATTCCCACATCAATACTTCCACACAAGCGTAAAGCCACTGATAGAAGTAGCTATCAAGCGTATTACACCGATAAAATTAAAGCTCTAGTTGATAACCACTTCGCTCAAGATATTCAATTGTTGGGCTATACGTTTTAATCTGATTACCGACAGTTTTTTAAGGCAAACTCTTCGTTAAATCCCCGCTTAAATGGGTTGCGTCATTGCACTTTGATGTGCCTTTTTTTGCTCGTACATCAGTGTATCAGCCTGGTCGAGTAACGCCTCTAAGTCGCTACAAGGCATATCTATAATTAAGCCCCCAACACTGGCTGAAACTGGAATTTGTGCGTTAAGCGTTTGTATAACTAAGTCACTAAACCTGTGCTGAATACGCTTTACCAGACGCTTAGATTGGCTACAACTGTGGCAATAACTTAGCACTACAAACTCATCGCCCCCTAGTCTTCCCACCACATCTTGCTCGCGGCATTGCCCTTTAAGAATTTTTGAAATAATACGCAGTACATCGTCGCCTGATTGATGCCCAAACGAATCATTAATTCGTTTAAAATTATCCACGTCAATGAACATCAAGGTTATGAAACCACCGTGATGATTAAATTCATCTAAGAGTATTTTTGCAGCCCCTTCCCATCCGTCGCGATTAAGAATATGACACAAGGGGTCGGTAGCTGCCCGTTTGAACGCGGCCATTCTGTCATCATCTAACTTTTTCACTTTTTGCGCGGCAGCAAAAGCAAATATCAAGGCTTCTATCGTGACGGCAATAATAAGCCCGTACCGCTGAAGGAACGGACTATAGTCTTTCAAATAAAACCTGGCGAGCATAGCCAGCATTATTGTCGAGACCCCCAGTAACACTAGTTTAGCGCAGTGTACTTTATGATACGCCGCATAAAGTATTGCTGATAAAATACCGGCCATGATAACCAAAGTGAGTTTCGACATGACTTTGTTTACCATCATGCTCACATCACTACTTAACACTAACTGCACGCTCACCAAAACTAATATTATTAGCGATAAACCATGCAGTGTGCTGCGTTGCCACTTTTTTAGCATAGCTTTAAAATCGAGTAATTGATCTAGAAAGCGCAAAGAAGCAAAAATGGTTAGCCCAGCAAAAAGCACACTTAGCTGTACGCTATTTAGAAACTGTATATTGGGTAACAAGGCGTAAAAAATGCCTTCTTGCAACAAGAAAAAGATGGCCGCACTTGCCACGTAAAAACTGTAAGAATAGAACCCAAAACTTCGCATACTGTTGCCCAACACCCCAACATAGATAGCCAACGCAAAGCAAAATCCAGCAAATGCACTTAGCGTTAAGGTATGAATAGTATTAAATGCGTGGAAGTCAGGTACTGTGGATAAGCTCGGGTACAGTGCCCTAGCGAATTGCGCATCCACCTTTAAGATGTATGAAGCCGCACCGATGGGAAGTATATAAGCTTGCCGCGCGCTAGGCAGCTCGATGGGCGGGGTTAACGTGGGCGCTTCTAAGCTGTTTCTTCCGGCGCTCTCTTTTTCGGAGCTGGCCGTTTCGAAGCTGGATGTTCCAGAATGATTTGGTGTAGGACTATTTGTTTTAGAAGCATCAGCCTCTAGCCGATACAGCACGGCTTTATTCACAAAGTTACGAGGAAAATGAAAAATATGCGGGAGGGCTAAATCACAGTTTAGTGTTAAATGCTGCTCGCCTTTCACCATTGGTATAGGTGTGCCCACTTTGCTTTTTAATGGTGAGGTAATAACGCACGACGCGAACACACTCTCACTTATCAAAATACACAAAGCGGCAATCAGAAATTTCACTCGCCATCTTGCATTCAGGTCGCACATGGAAGGTTACACGCCCCCAACAATCTGTACTTGTGCAAGATCCACTTTGCGTGTAATTACCTTATAAACATCACCCTGACTAAACGATATGCGCCGTTAAAATTACAACACAGCGTAGTCGGTATCACCTTTGAGATCGCAGTGTTGTATGCGATAAATCACTAAAGGCTATATGTAGTGTAGCTTCAAAAAATGAAACCTGCCAAATTCCCGTCAAATTTCTGTCGCTGAGTAACATTTTTCCAGCGCACTTAACCCTACTCCATTTCGTTTTATGACTTTCAGCTGGGTAGGAATACGTTCTTTCATTGCTTCTATGTGGCTAATAACACCAATCATTTTACCGCTAGCATTTAGGTTATCTAATGCATCTAACGCTACGTCTAGGGTTTCGGCATCTAGCGTACCAAAGCCTTCATCGAGGAAAAGAGAATCTATGCTTGTTTTAAAGCTCACTAAATCAGACAGTGCCAGCGCTAGCGCTAAACTCACCAGAAAACTTTCGCCCCCTGATAGCGTTTTAGTATCTCGTACCACATCACCCTGCCACGTATCTAATACACTTAAACCTAAACTGTCTTTTGTGTTGCGGGTAAGTTGATACCGCCCGTGCAACCTATCGAGCTGTTGATTGGCAAGTCGAACCAAATTATCTAGCGTTAAACCTTGCGCAAATCGCCTAAATTTATCTCCACTGGCTGAACCAATAAGCGAGTGTAGATAAGTAATATCATCATACGAAGTTTCAAATTCACGCATTTCATTGATTAAGCTTTGCTGTTTTTCAACCGCCTGCCTATTACTCTCTAATTGTTGAAATAGTTGCCCTTGTTGTGCAAGTAACCGATCTTTTTCCTCACCTTTTTGATTCAAGCTGACCTGAGTGGCTTCAACAGTCGATTGTTGCCATTCAGAGGCGCGTTCGTGTGCTAATAGAGTGTTGTGCTTCTGCGTGACGTTACCCAGTAACAACTGCGCATTCTGCTGCTCTCGCTCAATCAACTGTTTCTTTTGAAGTAAACGCTGGCGCTCCTCATAGGGTAATAATGCATTTAAAAACTCGGTTTCATCAGCAAATGGGCTTTGCTGCAATGCGGTATCGAAGGCGACTTGTTTCACTTGTTTGGCTTGTTGTTTCTCTTCTAATTCTACAGTAAGTACTTTTAACTGGGCGGTAGCATTTTCTAACGCTCGTTGCGCCTCACGAAGGTGAGTATCACATTTTTTAAATATCTGCTCTTTTGCCGAGAGGGTGTTTTGAATTTCACGTCTAGCAGCGCCGATATCTGCTTCGGGGAATAAAGCATGACGTTTAGTAAGCAGCACTTCGCGCTTCGCTTCAGTCTCTTGAATACGCGTGCTGTATAGCTGGGTTTCTTTATCCGCAGACGCTTTAGCTTCGCTTAGCTCAACCAATTTGCTTTCAAGGGCTTTTAACTCGTGAGACAAACTGTTGTGTAAATGGGTTTTCTCTTGAAACGCTTCCACATCGTTGTGCTTTTGAGTAAGCCACTTAGTTATGTTTGCATCCGGTGTTAACCCCACCCTTTCAATCTCGTTAATAAGTGTGCGACGGTTATTGACAAGTGCACTTTCAACTTTAGATTTTGTATTGTTTAAGTCGTGTAGCTGCCCTTCCAGCTGCGATGTTTTTGCTGTTAAAAGCGCTATCTCACTGTTAATAGAGTCTATTTGCTGTTGATGCAAAAGCGTATCGTTTTTGGCATCGGCCAATTTAGCCTCGCTAGCTTGTATATTACTAAGCTGTGCGCTTAAACGAGATTGACGTTCTTTGCAGCTAAGTTGAAGCTGGTTAAATGACTCAACATCTGAAATTTCAACCCTCGCATTTAACGTTAACATAGCCTGTTGCCAGTCGGCTTCTAGTTGAGAAAAGGCAGTTTTTGCCTCTGCAACCACCTTCTCGCACTGCTGTTTTTCGAACTCTGCGGTACTGATTTGCTCTCGCTTTTGCGTACCCAACTTTTCAATATTCTCAAGTGTTCGGGTTAACTCGTCGCGCTTAGCAATAGTTTCGGGCACATCGATATTCATTAAAGAAGCATCGTGCTCAGTTGCACCGCACAAGGGGCACGCATCGCCTGGCGAGAGCGCTTGACGCAAATGAGCAAGCTCAGCATCTAGCTTAATTAACGACTCAACGTCTTTTAAATGACTTTGCGTTGCTTTATAACTTGCCGCTAACTCTGCTCGCTCTTGTTTAAGGGTTTCAATACTTGATAACAAGGTGGTTAGTCTTTTGGCTTTGTCTGCATGGCTATTTGTGTGACTGATATAAAGCCGCTGCCATTGTTCGCAAGAAGCAAGAACAGGCCAGTTGTTATTGAGCGCAGTTATATCTGCATTAACACTGGCCGCGTCGCCATTGCTAAGTAGTTGATTGAGGTTAGCCTCACACTGTGAAACGTTATCTGCGCTTTGTTGATGTAACAACACCACATTCGTTTTGTAGTGTTGTTTCTCAGTTAAGTCAGCCTCAGCGCTGTCTTTAAGCTGCTGCGTTGTTGTTATTTTTTGGGTTAATTCTGCAAGGGTATTTTCGTCATCGCTAAAACGGGCGGCTTTTTCTTTCCAACCACTGATTTCACCTGCCATTTTACCATTTGCCGCATTAGCATTAAGGTAGGTGGTTAGCTCATCTAGCATGCGCTTTTTACCTTCAAGTTCATCATAGTATGCTTGATGACTTTCTTGCGCCTTGCCCTGCTTAAATTTCGCATCCGCTAATGACTGCTGGTTTGTCTCTATACGATTAGAAAGCTTATTGATTTCAGTATCAATCGGAATGATTTGTTCATTGATCAAGGTTTCAAAACGCTGTTGGTGGGCTTTCGCAGTCGCAAAGTTCGTTTCGCTGTTTTCAAATTCGGCCTGCCGAGTTTGCTGCTGGCTTTCCAGGTCAGGTAATTGCTGCTGTTTCAAGGTGAGATTTTTGGCAATACGTTGCACATCTTCGCAAAGCTGACTAAGCGCAGAATGAGGCAAACGAAGTAATTCAGCTGGCTCGCCGGCCACTAATAGCGCTAATTCGTCTTTCGCCTGTTCATAAACGCTATTCGCTTCAACTAATGCCGCGTTAGCCTTAGTCAGCTCATGTTGATTTTGCTCACACGCCTGTTGCCATCGATGTCGCTCTTGAAGCGAGACAATCTCAGTATTTATAGTGAGGAGCTGGGTTTTGAATTGGTCCAGCTGCGCACTAAGTTCATTATGCTGCGCTTCACTGAGCAAAGCTACGCCCTCTAGCTTTAGCTTGAATTCCCGTTTTGTCGTTTCTGCTGCTTTATATTTCTCGTGAATTGCTTGAGATAACTGGCCATAAATCTCAGTGCCGGTAAGCTCTTCTAGTAATTCAGCCCTGTCGCCTTCGTTTGCATTTAAAAAGGCAGCGAAATCACCTTGAGATAGCATCATCGATTTTGTAAAGCGCGCAAAGTTAAGCCCAGTAAGGCGCTCTATCTCTTCGCTCTTAGGTCTCACCTGAGTGGCCAATACTTTACCAGATTCTACTTCTGCTAATTCCACATCGGCAGATTGCAAATTGCCGTCAGCTTTTCCTCTAGCGCGCCGCATACTCCAAAATGCGCGATACGCTTTGCCCTTTATATCGAACTCAACTTCTGCCAAGCACTCTGACGTGCCGCGAGTCATAATATCGTTCGAGGTGGCCGAAATAGTGCCCAAGCGTGGCGTTTGGTGATAGAGCGCTAAACAAATAGCATCAAGTAACGTTGTTTTACCCGCTCCAGTAGGACCGGTAATGGCAAACAAGCCGTTGTCGATGAAAGGAGATTGGGTGAAATCTATCTTCCACTCTCCTTTTAAGGCATTTAAATTTTTAAGCCTGAGGGTAAGAATTTTCATAGGTTCCCCTCATTCGCCTGTGCATTGGCATCGACTGCATCTTCGCTGCCCTCATGGGATAACTGCACATCGTCTACTACCTGTTCGAACAGGGTTTGAATTCGCTGTTTGCGTTGTTTATCTTCGTCAGACTCAAAGGCTTCCAACGATAGTCTTGCATCAAAAACCTCACGTACAGACAACTCACTTAAGTTGACGTTTTCTTCTGCTGAAATAGCGCTGGCTCTTTGCTTTCGCATTCGCTTTAATTGCAAAATTTCGGCAGGCTTGTCGTCTATTAGTGCTTGAATGCGCTGTTGCAGGTCGGTTAAGTAATCTTGAGTTTCTACTTCAATACACAGCCAAGCTGGGTGTTCAGCGCTTGCGCTTTTTACCGCCTCGTTTTGCTGTAAGGCAAGCTCAATGTCTTCTAAATTACCTCGCAACACTGCCATCGCTTGAAAACGAGGAATAGGCTTACTTTCTACTTCGACTAACGTTTTGTTGTCGAATGTGGCTATTAGTACCTGTTTTTGTGATTTCAGTTCATCGAAGCTTAACGGAATAGGCGAACCGGAATATCGAATATGGTCGCAGCCTGCCACTTTTTGTGGGCGGTGAATGTGCCCAAGTGCGATATAATCTGCTGGAGGAAACCCCTCAGCTGAAAAACCTTCTAGCGTTCCTATATAAATGTCGCGCACACTTTCACTTTGACTTACCCCAAGGGCCGTTAAGTGTCCGGTAGCAATAATGGGCACATCGACGTTCAACACGCTGCGTTTATCTAATGCAATTTGATAAAGATTGGCATAGTGCTGTTTAATGGCCTCGCCCAGCGCCTGACGTTTTTCAATCGCTGATTCCCCAGCCTCGCTTTTTAAAACATCCCTAGCACGAATAAAAGGTACAGCGCACAATATTGCGCCTATTTCACCACCTCGGGTGCGCAAGGGTAAAACTTGCGCTTCGGTATTGCCATAGGTACTAGCAATAACGTGGCAGTTTAGGTAAGACAACAATTCCCTGCTTTCGTTTAATACCGACACCGAGTCATGATTGCCGCCTAACACCACCAAGGTGCATCCCACCCCCTGAAAGTCACCTACAAGTTGATGATAAAGTTCCCGCGCATAACTTGGCGGTGTGCCGGTATCAAAAATATCGCCGGCCACAACAACGGCATCTATGTTTTCTTGCTCAACCACCCCAAGTAGCCATTTAAAAAATTGCTCGTGTTCATTTTTACGGCTTTTGGTGAAGAAACTTTGACCTAAATGCCAATCTGAGGTGTGGAGAACTTTCATGTAAATTGACTCTGATTTTGTTTGAGAATGGACTAATTACGGCTCAAGTATTAAAAAATAGTAACCTCACCTAATTGGTATTAAATTACATACCTAAAATCCTATCAATTGCGCCTATTGTCTAAAAGCGCTGCAAAAATAACCGCTCTATAATAAGCATACTTTATTAGAAGGTAACGGAGCCAACATGTTTGTATCTAGTTCACGATATAATAAGGAAGTTTCCTCACTCACGGACGAGAATACCAGCTTAGCAACAACGCTAAGTACATTGAAAGAAAACCTTGCTTACGCAGTGTATTCTGAGAGAGGAGATTGTTTATACGCATCATCTCCGCTTTTAAACATTTTAGCGCGCCCAAATACAGGAACGCCCTCTTTCAACCACAAAGACCTTCGTGTGCCAGGTATTCAGAGCGACAACGATTATCGTCTATTTTGGCAGTCATTGTTAAACGGTGGATCTTACACGAATACCGTTGCGATGAAAGCAGAGACCGGTGAAACAAAATGGCTAAAAGCCAGCTATGTTAGCGTTCGTAATGGTGAAGGTGTTGAAATTAACGCCATTTATCATGATGTTACCGAGCAAGAGAATGCTGTTTTTTCTGGTAGAGCGATCACCGATGCACTGAATAAGTCGATGGCGGTTATCGAGTTTGAACCAGATGGCACCATTGTTACCGCCAACGAAAACTTCACCGCGACAGTAAAATACAGTCTTGATGAAATTAAAGGCAAGCACCATCGTATGTTCTGTAAAGAAGACTTCTATCAGAACAATCCTCAATTTTGGCAATCTTTAGCTAGTGGACAGTTCTCGTCAGGCACTTTTGAGCGTATTGACGCAGATAGAGAAACTTTATGGCTTGAAGCCACTTACAACCCCGTGTTTGATGGCACTGGTAAAGTTGTCAAAGTTATCAAGTTTGCATCGGACGTTACAGCGCAAGTTCAAGAAAAGCACGCCATTTCACAAGCTGCTGAACTTGCCGTATCTACCGCAGAAGAAACCTCACAGATTGCCGCAGACGGCGCGTCATCGCTTCAACGTAGTATCGATGTTTTTCAAGTGGCGCTAGATGAAGTTGATCAAACCAATAAATTGATGCACGAACTTAGTGAGCAATCACTTAAAATTGAAACCATCGTAACCACCATCAGTGGTATTGCAGATCAAACTAACCTTCTTGCTCTAAACGCTGCTATTGAAGCAGCCCGAGCTGGGGAACAAGGTCGTGGTTTCGCTGTAGTTGCTGACGAAGTTCGCCAACTAGCACAGCGTACCAGTGATTCAACTGTAGAAATTGAATCTGTAGTGGCTGAAAACCGCAAACTGGCAAACAAGTCTACCAGTAAGATGGCAACTGTGAAGGATAACGTAGACCTTAACAGTCAACAGATCACCCAAGTTCAAGGTGTGATGGATGAAATTCTTAAAGGTGCGACAAACGTATCAGAAACGGTTTCAGGCATTCTACGTTAATGCAAAGTAGCTTCTAGTAAAGTAGTAAAGCGCAAAACGCTGTTGTACCTGTATTTAGCCAGAGGCGAAATTCAGGTACAATGGCGGCATGTCATATCCCGTCCCCGCTCAACAGATTGAAAACCTGTACGAGATTAAAAAAAGCAAGTTTATTGCCTTTGCCGCCTTTGCAGATAGTCGCGAAGCCGCGATGTCACACCTCGCAAATGTGAAGCATAAATATCCAGATGCTCGCCACCATTGTTGGGCGTATTTACTTGGCAATCCCCACTCCCCATCAAGCGCAGCAATGGCTGACGATGGCGAACCAAGTGGCACGGCCGGAAAGCCCATTCTCAATGTTCTACAGCACAAGGGGGTGGGCGATGTCATGATTATTGTTACCCGCTATTTTGGTGGCATTAAACTAGGTGCAGGTGGGTTAGTGCGTGCTTACTCAACCTCAGCGCAGCAAGCTATGGAACAACTTCCCACCCGAGAAGAAGTGCGCCTTTATGATATCTCTATTGATATCGACTTTAAGCACGAGCAATTCGTCCGACATTTATGCGAACAATTTTCAGGCAAGATAGTCAGTTGTGACTATGCACAGCACGTTACCGTAAATGTACAATTGCCAAATCATGCCATTGATGAGTTTCAAGAAAAAACCGCTGCCATGGCGATCGATTTTACTCGCCCTGAGAGTATCTAAGTATTACTGGTATCCCGGTGCTTTTCTTGAATATATGAAGAGCATTTGTGACAAGCATAAAAAAGCCCGCTATGCGGGCTTCTTGTTCCTAAACATTTCATATAAGCAGCGATGTTGCTATCTGATAATGCTATCCATCAGAGCTAACCATTAGCGCTATCCACTAAAGGTGCCGCGAATTGGGTAATCATTTTCTGGGTTGCGAATGAATTCCAAACCGGATACCAGCTGCTCTAAATCAGGGCGTACAAAAGGCGCATTAGCCAACTCACTTATCTGAATAGTGTTATCTTGATTTAGAATAAACAACGCGGGCTCTGCGAAATTGTGATCGGTCTCCTTTTCGCTGCGAGGTACAGAAATATATAAACCTAGCCCTTTCATATCTTCTTCGCTTAACCCCGAAGCAATAGGGAACGTAATCGATAAATCTTCAAGATGCTCTTTTAACTGAGATTGACTGTCAGCTGATACCGCTATGACATCAACGCCAAGCTCTAACAAACGCCCTTTGTAGTCTTCCAGCGCGTTTAGATACTTGGTACAGATAGGACAGTGCTTACCACGGTAAACAACCACCATCTTCCAATCACAACCTTCACGTTTGTTGCTTAATGAAACAACCTCACCGGTGCTCAGCGTTACTTGCACATCGGGAAATGAAGAATCAGGTTGTAGTTTTTGCGTATACATACAGTCTCCTTAATTGCGTATTAGCTACATGAACCAATTACATCGGTAATATGCGTCATCAGTAGCGCTAACCATCCCGTTAGTGCTACTGATGATACCTAATTAGTTCTACGCCTTAAGGCTTGTAAAGATCGCTTTTATTCCACAAAGCCTTCGTTGGCTCTAATGGTTAAAGGGTGATAACCCGGCTTTGCTTCTTCAAAGGCACGTTTAGCAAAAGCTTTGCCTTCGGGTGTTGCAGAAAGCGAACGATATAGCGGCTTAACTAACTTATTGCGACCAATGTTAACTAGGTACTCGTACAATCGGTCGTAGGCCGGCTTGTACTCATTTGCAACTGCAATCATCAACCAACTGTGGGCTATTTCATTATTTTGCGTGGTGGTCAACGAGAACGCAGCATCTAGTGCAGCCAGTTGCTCTGCGGATAGTTCCTTTGGCATATTGTTCAAGAAATACAACCACTCATGCACTGTCCATTGCTCGGTATCTATATTTACCGCTTCTACCTCACCGGCTAACCAAGCCTTGCGAGTGGTATCGATTTTATCAAAGGCATCCGATTCTGGCACAGGCGCCCCTTCAGGAATACCAGGCTCAAACACCCATTTTTGAATGCGTGCTTTGCTTAACTTATCTGGGTATTGCACCAACAAGGTTTCATCCAGGTAGGCTAAAAACGTATCAGTGGTAATGCTTTTAAACGCGAAATCTTCAAAGTACTGCATTAAAAACGCATCAAAATTTTCACGACCAATTTTGTTTTCAATTTCACGTAAAAAGAGCGCGCCTTTTTCGTAAGGAATATTTGAGAAAACATCATCTGGATTTCTTCCGCGAAGATCGATAGCTAGAATTTCATCCTCTTCGTTGAGGGCTTGTATATCGTTTTGTAAATCTTGGTATCCCAAAACCGCTTCTTTTTTAAATCGGTCGTGGCCGTATATCATTTCCATAATACGGTAAGTTAAATAGGTGGTGAAACCTTCGTTTAACCACAGATCGCGCCACGTGGCATTGGTAACCGTATTGCCCGACCAGCTATGCGCCAGTTCATGCGCAATCAGTGACACTAAGCTTTTATCCCCAGCGATCACTGTAGGGGTAATAAATGATAAGCGTGGGTTTTCCATTCCGCCAAAGGGAAAAGAAGGCGGTAAAATCAGTAAGTCGTAACGATCCCATTGATATGGGCCATAGGTTTTTTCCGTAACTTCTAACATGGCTTCGGTATCTTCGAATTCTTTTGCCGCTGCGTCTAACATACTAGGTTCGGCATAAACCCCCGTGCGCTCGCCCATTGGTTTGAATTTCAAATCACCAATTGCTAATGCGATTAAGTACGAAGGTACAGGCTGCGGCATAGTAAACGAGTACTCACCATCACGAGCCGTAGTAGGATCGTTAGACGCACTCATTACTGCCAATAAAGCTTCAGGGGTATGTATGGTGGCTGTGTAGGTCACCCGTACTTGTGGAGAGTCTTGCAGTGGAATAAAGCTTCTTGCATGCATAGCTTGCGCTTGGGTAAACAAGAAAGGATGTTGCTTTCCTGCGGTTTGTGCTGGCGTTAACCACTGAACACCCGATGCTTCAGGCGAGGTAGAATAGGCAATGGTTAGCTTATCTGCTCCTTCAGGTAATTCAACAGAAAGTGGCGTGCCAAGTTCAGGATCGGTGTCGCCCATATCAAAAGGCACTGCATCGCCGTCAACCGTAACTGATGTAATATTCAGTGCACGAGTATCAAGAACTACCGTATTAAAGTTAGGTGCACCGCGCTCAACGGTTAGAGTAGCACTGCCGGATAATGTTGATGTTTCAAAATCTGCAGTTAAGTCTAAATCTAAATGAGTAACTCGCACTTCTGATGGATTGGAGAATGAGTGGTAATCTTTACCCGCCTCTATTTCACTGAGCACATCTACTTTAGATACCGCGCTCTCGGCAGCAATTTTGCTATCAGCACTATCAGAAACCGCTGATGGTGTTGTCGGTTCTTGTGAGGGTTGTTCGCTACACGCAAACAATATTGGCGCACAAATGGCTACCCAGCCTATATTCTTCATAATACTTCCTGTTATTTTTTCTGTCTTACTCATAATAACAAAGAAGTACCTGAATGCTTAAGCCCAAAACGACAAGCAACGACACCAGCGGTTAAATTAACGCTTCCCCCCTTTCTCTTGCCTTTGCAGCTACACAGATGATCAAGGGGAAGAAAGGTATTGAGATGTCTAGGCTACTGAAATTTGCACATCAATATTGCCACGTGTGGCATTTGAGTATGGGCATACTTGGTGCGCTTTAGCCACTAAGCTTTCTGCTACAGATTTCTCCATATCACCTAAATCGACGCTTAGTTTTACTGCAATAGCAAAACCGACTTCGATAGGCCCAATAGATACATCGCCAGTTACGCTTATATCGCTGCCCAATTTAATTTTTTCAGCCGCAGCAACATGCTTTAGTGCACCAATGAAACACGCTGAATAGCCAGCTGCAAACATTTGCTCTGGGTTAGTGCCATTGCCACCCGCTCCACCTAATGCTTTTGGTGTTGAAAGGGTAACATCTAAGCTTCCGTCACTTGATTTTGCTGTTCCCTCACGACCACCTGTTGCAGTTGCTGTACCGGTATAAACCACTTGTTGAAGTGTATGCATTGTATAAATCCTCGTTTGCTTCGCTCAACTTGAGCATTCTTTATTGAAGCCCAGTAATGAAATCGCGTAATGAAAATATCTAATAGAAAGTAAATGCAACTTATTTTGCATACAAACTAAATTAACACCAATGCCGCTTGCAGATCAAGTCCTTTGCATGCAAAATATTATTCATACTTTTTAACTCCTCTAGGAACGCTCATGTCTGACGAAGCTAAGCTTGATGAACTTGCGCCCGATACGCTTAAATTAGAAAGCCAGTTGTGCCACCGCTTTTACACGCTGTCTAATGCATTTACTCGTGCCTATCGCCCAATGCTTAAAAGCCTTGATATCACGTATCCACAGTACGTAGTGATGATGGCCTTGTGGGAACAATCTAACGTCACCATTGCAGAATTGTTGGATAAAACTGTGATAGATGGCGGTGCTATGACGCTGATTTTAAAAAAACTAGAGCAAAAAGGGCTGTTAAGCGTGGTTAAAGATGAACTGGACAAACGGGTACGCCGAGTAATGCTGTCAAAATCGGGGCAAGATGCCAAAATAATAGCACGGGATGTTCCCGCACAAATGTTATGTAAACTAGATGGCATGTCGAAAGCTGAAGCAAAGCAACTTATTGTATTAATGGACAAACTACAAGGGTGCTTCAATGCTGATTAAAAAGTCAGTGCCATAACTATGGCACTGACTGCTGCAATATAACAAGTATGCTCGCTCATCCATTTACTATGGATGAACGAACATAATATTAGGGAAGATTAATGCTGTGTTGCACAACGTTATCGCTACGTTTCACACCTTGTCCTCCACCAAGCGTCACGAGTAATTTACCCTTATAAGGTTGGCGCTGCCCCTGCTCATCAACATAAACAAGTTGCGATTCATTAATGGTGAACTTCACTGACTGACTTTCCCCACCCGCTAAGTTTACACGCTTAAAGGCGACCAACTCTCGCTGAGGCGTACGAATGGGTGCATCGGGCATTCCAAGATAAACTTGAACAACTTCTTGAGCACTGATATCACTTTTATTAGATAACGTGGTAGCAATATTAAGACCCTTTTCAGAGCGAGTGATCTTTAGCTTATCGTAACGGAAGTCTGCATAGCTAAGACCGTAACCAAATGGATAAAGCGGGGTTCCCTCGTAATACTTATAGGTTCGATTTACCATATTGTAATTTTTAAAGTCCGGTAAGTCGTCAACCGAAGAATAAAAGGTTACCGGTAGTCGGCCGGAAGGACTGGTATCACCATAAAGAAGGTTCAGTAGTGCTGGCCCAGTTTGCTCTCCAGGATAGAAGCCTTGAATAATAGCGTTGAGGTTTTTATCCTCCCAGTTTAGCGCTATTGCGCTTCCGCTCATGTTAACCATAACCATGGGTTTGCCTAGTTTATGAAGCGCTTTTAGTAGTGATGATTGGCTCTCGGGCAATTTGATATTCGTTCTATCCCCATGGGAGAACCCATCAATCTCAAGAGGCATTTCTTCCCCCTCCAATTCCGCGCTAATGCCCCCGACAAATACGATAACATCAGATTCCTTTGCCACCCTAAGCGCTTCACTATCTAAATTTTTATCCTCTATTAACCAGTTGAAGCTGATCTCTGGTTCAATCACATTGCTGTGCCAAAAACGCCGAATAAGTGATTCAGCTTTGAAGTCATAAGACCTGCCTGCTTCAAGATAGCGGCTTTCGTCTGTAAGCTCACCGTCTAGATAGACCTCTACATTTTTCATTTTAAAGTAATAATTACCAGATTCTTGAGGGGTAATTTTTCCCGTCCATCGCACTGCAAATTCTTGATTTGATGCTTTGTTGAAAGGTATGTCTTCGCTCTTCAAATTGATGTTCATTTCAACGTGCCGTTTGCTTGGCTGAAGATTGAAATGACTCGATGGGTAATACTTAGCAACTAAACCTGGTTTTGATTCGCCTTGCATATTTACATGAGTGAAAACGCTGGAAGGGACAGGACTAAAATGCGTAAAAATGTTTTCAGTTATACTGCTTCCTGGCGCGTAACCAAGTTGGTTTGAAGGCAGTGCCTGCGAAAAGGCTTCTTTCGGCGTGACCGGCTGCACGGGTGTGCCATGATAATTACCCACAAGTATGGCGGGATTGTCAGCATTCGGCCCAATAAGTGCTATTTTACTATTGCGTTTCAAAGGCAACACACCATCGTTTTTAAGTAAAACCATGGATTTCTCTGCCGCTTCTCGTGCCAATTCAAGATGGTTTTTCGACCCAACCACTGACATAGGCATTTTGGTATATGCATGTGTACTGCTGTTATCAAACATTCCCAGTTTCATGCGTGCAGTAAGTAGCCGGGTAAGCGCTTGGTCAATATCACTTTCCTCTACCAAATCTTCTGCCACGGCTTCTATTAGATAGCTAAATGTATTGCCGTGATGGTCTCCGCAATTTAAGTCTGTACCTGATTTTAAGGCACTCGCGGCTGCTTGAGCAGGGCTGTCCACTACATGATGGGAATTTTCATCATAAAAATCAGCAATAGCGCCGCAATCTGAAACAACGTAACCGGAGAAATTAAATTTATCTCGTAGCGTATTTTGAAGAAGCGCTTCACTACCACAAGCAGGCGAACCATTAACTCGGTTATATGCGCACATTACAGATGATATATTTGTAGCTGCAATCGTGTCTTCAAATGCTCTGAGGTAGGTTTCCGTTAAATCTTTTTCAGACGCTGCGTAATCGTCGCTGTGTCTAGAAACTTCCGGGCCACTATGAACAGCATAATGCTTCAACGTGGCGACCGACTTAAGGTAGGTGGGATCCTGACCTTCAAGGCCTTTTACAAAATTGACCGCCATTCGAGAAGTTAGAAACGGATCCTCTCCGTAAGTTTCTTGGCCTCTGCCCCATCTAGGATCGCGAAAAATATTAATATTAGGCGACCAATAAGTAAGGCCTCCGTACATTGCATTGGTATCTTCTCGTAAAAACTCGTGGTGCTTAGCACGCCCTTCATCTGAAATTGTAGATGCTATACGATAAATAAGAGGCTCGTCAAAGGTCGCCGCCATACCAATAGCTTGAGGAAATACGGTTGCTTTACCTGCTCTTGCTATCCCATGCAATGCTTCGTTCCACCAATAGTATTCGGGAATGGCAAGGCGCTCTATTGCTGCTGACTTATCAAATAATTGACTCACTTTCTCTTCCAAGGTTAAGCGGTCAACTAAATCTGCGACACGAGTCTCAACCGGCAGCGATTGGTTTTGAAATGGCAGTGTTTCAGCATGACTGTGGGAAGTAAGTAAAAAGCAGGCGGATATAAGAATTCGCTCAGGCAGTTTTTTGATTATTCGATTCATGAATTTAAATGTCTCATGTCTTGTCCTAAGGGATGATTACGCTAACCATTTGAAAAATAAAAATCGTCAAACCAATGTCACTTTTGCGTATTTGAACGTTCAGTTCACTGCTACTTTACGAGAAAGCGCAATAAATAAACCTACGTTGCGCCCTATACGCTGCAACCCCAATGAAACCGGCACTCCCAACCCATCATAATGATAAATAAATGTAACAAATATGTTTATTTATTGCCTCTATCAATTTTAAAGGCGTTCATCTATGCGTTTTACACAAACTTAAACCCAAAATTTAAACTAATAAAATCATAAGTTTAAATTCAAAACCTTACATTAGTGTAAATTTTTGCGTTCAAATTAGCCAATCGCGACTATGCTGGGCGAATTGTTGTATTTATGTTGTTATTTTTTAAATGGAGATTAAGCACTTCGGTGTTTATTGGAAATGTGACTAGGGAAAAAAAATGAAAACACATAATAAATCAACAATAACTAATACAGTGAGAAAGCCTAGCTTTAAACTCTCACTTGTATCCAGCGCCCTGTTAAGTACGCTATTAGCTTTCCAACCCCAACTCGCTTTTGCGCAGTCGAATTTACCCTCAGAAGACGTTAAAAAAAACCAGACTGGCGACGACGTAGAAGATGTTGAGGTCATTGAGGTTCGAGGTATAAAGGAAAACTTAGCAGACGCACAATTACTTAAGCGCTACGGTGATACCTTTCTTGATGCAATATCAGCAAAGGATATTGGCGCATTGCCTGATAGGAGTGTGCTAGAAGCTATCGTTCGATTACCTGGTGTTTCCATTGAACGTTTTGCGGGCGCCAACGACCCAGACCATTTCGGCGTTGAAGGAAGTGGCGTTGTGGTCAGGGGGTTAACCCACACTAGAAGTGAATTTAACGGTCGCGATACCTTTACTGCCGACTCTGGAAGAGGACTTAGTTTTCAGGATGTTCCTCCTGAATTAATGGGCGGCGTAGAGTTGTATAAGAATCAATCGGCAGAGATGATTGAAGGAGGTATTGCGGGTACCGTAAATTTAATCACTCGCAAACCCTTTGATAGTGACAAGCGTATTTTAGCGTTTTCAGCCGATGCCACCTATAGCGATTTTATCGAGAAAACTACCCCAACCTTTTCTGCATTGTATTCGGATGTGTTTGAAAGTGACTATGGCAAATGGGGCTTGCTGCTAAACTTTTCAGATTCCACACTTAAAGCGCAATCGGACGGTACCCAAGTAGGGCGATTTGAAACACAAAACCACTTAGTTGATGGCGAAAGTGTCATGGTGCCTCGCACCACTCGTTTAACCCGGAAACAAGACCTTCGAGAGCGTCAAGGGCTAGCAGCAGCGCTCCAATGGGAAAACGTAGATGACACCATACTCGCTACGGCACAGTTTATACGCTCCGATTCATCTTTGTCGTGGACCGAGCGCGCTATTGAACTGGCAGATGATGCGGTCATAAATGACCTTGTGCCAGCAGAGGGTACAACTTTTGATATCGACGAGCAGGGTTTGTTCGAATCGGGATTAATTACGTCTAACGCGGGTTGGAGAGGAAATGATGCCGAGCGTCAGCCCGGCGGCATTTTCGGTGCTCAACACGCAATGATTACACGTGCCAGAGAGCAACATTCCGTGGTAGATGATATTGGATTAAATGTGCGCTACCGCCCTAATGATGAGTGGGCGTTTAGCGCGGATTTGCAATACGTAGAGTCAACCTCAGATATTGTTGATTTCTCGGTAATGGGCGCCACTCGTACCGTGGTTGGAATTACCAATAACGGAGACAGCACCCCTGATATATTTTTAACCGACCCCGCTAACGCCAACGACGAAACGCATTTCACCAACCCTTATAATTATTTTTGGCGCAGTGCGATGGACCATGTTTCGGCCAACGAGGGCGATGAAGCGGCCGTAGCGTTAGATGCTAAATATACGTTCGAAGACGGTTTATTTACATCTGTAAAAGTGGGCACCCGTTATGCCAAAAGACAACAAACCACCCGCCAATCCACATTTAACTGGGGCTGGTTGTCTGAGGCGTGGGCGGGGAACGGCAATGCTTGGTTCGATGCCCAAGGTGATGAACTTGGCGCAGGGCTAGGAGATTTATACGAAGCCGTGTCATTCGACGACTTCGCAAGGGGGGGTGTTTTGACGACACCTGGCGGCAATACCTTTCTTTTTCCTAATGAGTCGGTTGCCGATAATTATCGTGATGCCAAGTCCACATTCGCAAGCCTTATGCCAGGCTGGGTAGCGTTAGCAAGCAGACCAGGTGCTATAGGTGACTTTTTACCCAATGAGATAAACGAAACTACTGAAACGAATAACGCCTTTTTCATACAAGGTAATTTCGAGGGGGAAGTTAAAGGGCTCTTTTTCAGCGGTAATGTGGGGGCACGCTACGTTAAAATTGAAAATGAGACGGATGGGTTTATTACATTCCCCGATAATCTAGCTGTTCAAGATGATGATCCTGAAAACTTTTTACCATCTGATCAAGCCGCGTTCGGTAATGCTGCCTCAACGGAACAAACAGCAGTGAGTGATTACAGTAAATTACTACCCAGCTTCAATCTCAAACTGAATTTGAACGACGATATGCTATTGCGCTTTGGTTACTCTAAGGCCATTGCGCTGCCTGATCTTGGAAACCTTCGCAATTACGTTGAAATACAGGGCGATAATTTGCAGATTGAGTACTCAGGTGAAGGCGACGATAGAGAGATAACCAGTGCGCAATACCAACGCTATACCGCAAAATCTGGTAACCCCTTTCTTAAGCCGATGGAAGCCAATAACTACGACTTCGCTTTTGAATGGTATTTTCCAGAAACCGTTGGCTCGTTAACCACATCGTTCTTTTATAAAGATTTAAGTAACTACTTTATAAACGGCTCCACCGATCGCGTTTATGAGAATAATGGCGTGACGCAAGTCGTTCAAGTTGATGGCGCCACTAATGGCGATGAAGGCAGTGTAAAAGGTGTGGAGATTGCTTATCAGCAGTTTTTTGATTTTTTACCTGGCGCGTGGAGTGGGTTTGGACTTCAATTTAACTACACGTATGTGAAAGATGAGGGCTCACCGAATCCTGGGTTATCGCCAGACAAGCCAGACTCTTCTGAAGGGGAAGGCGTTGCCTTTGATAACTTACCGCTTGAGGGGCTTTCCAAAGACAACGTGAACATTGTTGCTATGTATGAGAAGAACGGGTTTAACGCTCGCCTAGCTTATAATTGGCGCTCCGAATACCTGTTAACCACAAAAGATGTCATTACTCAGCTTCCTATTTTCAATGAGGCAAATGGACAGCTTGATGGTTCGTTTTTTTACCGGTTCTCAGACAATATAGAATTGGGTTTGCAGGGCACGAATTTAAGCAATACGGTCACTCGTACCTCTATGCAAGTTGATGCAGAAGGGAATCAAGTGGGTCGGTCGTGGTTTGTTAACGACCGCCGAATAAGCTTGGTCGCCAAAGGGACCTTTTAACCGTTTTGAGAATAAATCAGGTATGTCACAAACGTGGCATACCTATAACGTTATGAGGTAGTTATGTCTCAATCAATGTCTATTAAGTCTATCGTGATTGTAGGCGGCGGGTCGGCAGGCTGGATGACCGCAGCAACACTTAGCAAGGTGTTAGACCTCTCAAAATATAGTGTCACGCTTATTGAAAGCGAGGACATTAAAGGGGTGTCTGTGGGTGAGGCGACCATCCCTCAAATTACGCTATTTAACCGAATTTTGGGTATCGATGAGGCGGACTTTATCCGTGCCACTAACGCGACTTACAAGCTCGGTATCGAATTTAAAGACTGGAAGCGCAAAGGTCACGCCTATTTTCATCCCTTCGGCACCTTCGGTATTAACATGGAAGCATTGCCGTTTCATCATTTTTGGCTCAAGCGATTCAATGAAGGTGCGGGTGGGGATCTTTGTTCGTATTCAATTGAAGCGATGGCGGCTAAAAGTGGGCGGTTTGGCAAGGTTAATGCGCAGAACAATTCTCCCCTAGCCAATATGAGCTATGCATATCATTTTGACAGTACTTTATACGCTAACTTTTTACGCGACTTTGCAGTAAAGCGCGGAGTTCGGCATATCAAGGGCAAAGTCGGAGCGGTTTCCAAGCACCCAAATGGTCATATCAATACGCTAACGCTTCAGAACGGGCACTGTATTGATGGTGAGTTTTATATTGATTGTAGTGGTTTTCGAAGCTTGCTCTTGGAAAAAGAAATGGACGCCACATTTAATGATTGGAGTGACCTATTGCCCTGTGATAGTGCCATTGCTATCCCGTGTAAAACTGCCGATAGCATGTTAAAACCTTACACCCAATCAACAGCAAAAAACGCTGGTTGGACATGGCGAATTCCGTTGCAACATCGAATTGGAAATGGTTATGTGTACGCGAGTAAATTTACTGAAAAAGAAGCCGCGCTAGATGATCTGATGGCACAATTAGAAGGAGAACCTTTAGCTGAGCCCAACTTCTTAGCTTGGAAAACGGGAATGCGTCCTCAAAGTTGGATAAAAAACTGTTTAGGTATAGGGCTATCAGCTGGATTTATTGAGCCACTAGAGTCTACCGGACTGCATTTGATCCAATCTGCGATAGCACGATTGATGACACTCTTTCCTAGCAACCGTTTTTGTCAGAGTGACATTGATATGTACAACCGGCAAACCACAAAAGAGTTTGAACAGATTAGAGACTTTATTGTGTTGCACTATGCTTTAACAGAAAGAAACGATAGTGAATTTTGGCGTTACTGTCGCAACATATCATTGAGTGAGTCGTTGGAGCAAAAAGTGCAATTGTACAAAGACTCAGGCCGCATTTTCCGCATAGACAATGAGTTATTTAATGAGACATCCTGGCTTGCCGTTATGCATGGACAAGGGTTGCGAAGTGAAGGATACCACCCGCTAGTCGATAGAATGAGTACTTCATTAATTGATGAGCGACTTAGCCACATTGCAAGTGTAATAAATAAGTCAGCGTCTTTACTTCCCGAACATGCACACTTTATTGCACAACTTAATGTAAAGTAGCAGTTAGTGACAAAGTAGCATGGTTCAAGTGACGTTCATGTCACTTAACCCATGCTGCTCAGTTGCCTAGCTATGCAGCGACGAAAGTGTTGCCGTCTATTCCCAGTAGTCTTTTCGATACTGAGTAGGTGTTTTCTCCGTCAATTTCTTAAAAAATGTATTGAACGTAGCTTTACTGTTAAAGCCCGCAGAATCCATTATATCTAGCATAGTCGCCCGGCGATTCGACTCGCTTTCCAATAGCAATTTACTCTCTTCTATTCGGTAATGATTAATAAACTCAAAAAAGTTTTTATTAAAATGATGATTAATAATATGAGACAGCACCCGTGGTGGAATATCCAGCTGGTTGGCAAGATTTTCTAATGTTAGCAAATGGTTTAAATAGGGTTTATTCAAACGCATATATCGGGTAATTTTATCAACCTGGCGAAGGTCGATTTTCGGCTTTTCTTTTGTCGCTGCTGGAGTCAGTTTACTGTCAATGCCTCTAAATATGGTGGAATACCCCGCACTAAAGAATATCAATCCAGATATCATTAACAAGACAGCATAGTTTGAACTTAGGCCTAAAAATTCATGGTCGATGTAGACTCCCAATTCATACGCGGAGATAATGGCAAGCGCTGTTAATACTGCCACAACTCTGACGATTAAAAAGCCCACTACCAGCGCTTTTAACCACGTCAAATCGACACTCTCCGTTTCTGCTACTTGTTGTTTCAACTGCTTCTGGTAATTATTCAGTTCTATTAAACACAGCACGCCACATGCCACTCGAAAGGCTTCACGGAAAAAATGTATTGCCCGTTCTTCGAATGGAGTATTAGCAATGGTATCTCCCTGCAATGCGGCAATTTTTACTAACTCTTCTTCTAGCCACCAGGTATTCGCGAAATAAATGCTATAGGCAATGAAAGGCAGCAAGAAAAGCAGGTCATAACGTCTAAATTGGTAGTCTTTGTATATTAGGCTTCGAATGTAAAAAAGTAATAATGGCGCTTCAACCCAGTAAGCTAGCCCGAATGAGTAGAATAGGTTAGGTGAAAAAGACAAAGCCGTAGACCGGAACATTTCACCAAAGTTGATGAGATTATCTAAAGGAATTGCAGCTTGTGAAAGCAAAAAGGCGGCAAGCAATAAATGTGTTTTTCTTTTGCCACGCTTAAGTGTTACCAAGAAAAGAGCAAATAAGAGACACTGAAAAACAGTAAATAGCAACACCAGATCATGTATGTTAAATAAAACGGCTTTCATTAATAACCAAACACTTTTTTATTGTTTTATAACGTGTTCAATACCGTGACGCAAGAAGCGAATTAACCTAAAGCGTGTAAATAGAATGTTTTTTCTTAGCCTTCAACTAAACATGACTAAATTCGTTTAAATACAGGTATCAAGCGTTTATTTTTACGTTTACTGCCTTTAGAAAGACGACATATCTTTGCATTTTGACAAAAATGTAACAACTAAAAACTATATAACACTAGGGTCTCTCATGTATCGTTTTTTATCTGTTAGTTTGCGTTTTAAAAGCCGAACCTTTTTACTTTTGCTATTCGCAGGTCTGACTAGCTTATTTATGACCGGATGTTCAGATGACAATCGCAAATCCAAATTTCAACAAGCCCGTTCAGAAAAACCATTGAGTATTAAACTTAATCAGGTGGGATACCTGCCAAGTGGGAAAAAGCATGCCCTAGTGCCAACCTCTACATCAGGCAACTTTGTAATAAAACGCGCAACAAGCGATGACATTGTCTATCAAGGAGAGCTGGAAGAGTTGAAGGTGTGGGAGCTCAGTAATGACCCATATTTAAAATTAGCCCGTTTTAGTGACTTCGATGATGTTGGAGAGTTTTACATAGACGTTGAAGGTGTACCGCCCTCTTTGCCATTTTCAATAAGCCCAACCATTTATGACGACGCCCTTCGCGCTGCATTAAAGTCTTACTATTTTAATCGTTCTGGTATGGCGCTAAGCGAAGAATATGCAGGGCAATGGAAACGACCAGTTGGTCATCCGGATACTCAAGTAAATGTGCACCACTCTGCAACTACCTCTTCAATGGATGCTCTTACCACTTTGTCCTCTGAAAAGGGCTGGTATGATGCAGGCGACTACGGGAAATATAGTGTTAATGCTGGCATTGCGACTTACACACTACTTGCTGCCTACGAACATTTCCCTCAATACTATCAAGCAGTAGACGTCGCTATCCCAGAATCAGGTGATGACGTTGCCGATTTACTAAACGAACTACGATGGAACCTAGACTGGATGGCGAGTATGCAGCGACATGACGGCGCTGTCTTTCACAAACTCACTACGCTGGAATGGGCGGGTATAGAGATGCCCCATGAAGATAAGTCGCAGCGCTTTATGATTGGTGTATCGACGAGCGCAACGTTAGATTTTGCCGCTACCATGGCCACGGCGAGCCGTATTTATAAAGACCTAGCACCTAATATAGCCAACCAATGGTTACTACAGGCTGAAGCCGCTTGGCAATGGGCTGTGCTCAACCCAGATGTTCGTTATGTTCAACCTGACGATGTACAAAGCGGCGAGTATGGCGATGACAAGTTTGTTGACGAGTTTTTCTGGGCGGCGTCCGAGTTATTTATTGCCACAGGGAA
>Ga0115011_10000681_pt1 | contig 26629 bp, 22 predicted proteins | sample TroAtlMetagenome_2_FD_88705 | JGI IMG/M metagenome (GOLD analysis project Ga0115011, IMG submission 88705) | Marine eukaryotic phytoplankton communities from Atlantic Ocean - Tropical Atlantic ANT8 Metagenome | ecosystem: Environmental > Aquatic > Marine > Oceanic | place: Tropical Atlantic...
AGCAGGGGGATGACATGCTTCTGGAAGTCAGGAACGGCCTTGTTATCTGCCTCAGCAAAGCGGTAAGCCGCTGAAGGCCTTTCCTCAACCGCACTTACGGCCTTAACTCCAATCAATAGGCAGCCGACCAGTGTCGCAAAGCCATTAATTTTACCTATTAGATCCATTGAGCTCTGATTTGCTTATAGAGCAGCTACCGTACTTGATTTAAGTGAGCAAAAAATTATTGCTCAACGATCTCCAAAACATCTGTCACACCAAACGTGTCAAATATGGGATTGGCATGGCGTACACCAACTTGAATGCTGTCGCTTAGCTGAAGTTCGTTAAATTTGTCTGCGTGGTCATTATAAAAACCATTAATCCGAACTAGCTTCCCCTTTATACTATTGGCATCGGTGGCTGTGCTGGCATCATCCAAGCTTGTAATTTCTTCGGCGCGCAGCAACACCTCGTAGCCACCGGCTTCAACGATCTTTCCCTTTAGAACTCCCCTAAATCCACGGAATGCTTCTGGAGGTACCCCGTGTGCGTCCGGGTTAAATGGTAGAGCGCGCTCGAGCACGTTGAATTTATGTGCAAAGGCCAGTGTTTTTGAGTCTGAAGAATAGCCACCCGTACGAACCTTGAGCGTTTGACCGGTTTTAATCAGCAGTAGATTGTCCCTGAATTGCCCTGACACGCCGGTAACCTTCACCGTCTTGCCCATAATCTCATCCTTTATCCGTGCCGCGCTATATCTGTTCAATGTGGCATAGTCGACCTCCATGGTGAATTCCCCAAGTTCGATATCCTTGGATTTTAATCGACCAATTACGATGGAATAAAAATTAGCAGAACCTCCCTTGCCTCCTCCTTTTCTCATCACAAGTTTTCCTTTCCCTTTGGCTCCCTTTTTGCCGCTGGCACCCTTTTTGCTCTGTCCATCGTCAATGTTGACGATGACAGCCTCATTTTTGAGGTCAGAAAATCTTGTAACGACACTCTCCCCGGTAAAGGTAATGGTGGGCCATTTACTTTTATCCTTAGTTTTGCCCGGCACGATGATGGTGGCTTTGGGTTGCCCGTCGTCATCTTTTCCTGAACCAACAAAAAATCCTTTAATTGACGTTGCTGTGTCGCTGATTTCACCAGACTCGGCCGCCTTGTACTTGGCTATGGCCTCCTCTTTGGTTATTTCTCCAGCTTTTACCGCAGCCTTGAGCTTAGCGCCGAGTTCCTCGAGGTAGGTTGAATCTTCTGCGATGGCACTTGAGGTCAACGCAATGATGCCTGAGAAAATCAGGCCTGATAGAAGTTTGCTTTGTTTCATGATGTAAATTTGTTTTCTGTTACTTTTTTCTTTTGGCGCCTTGCCTTTGATCGTCAATCCCCAGGATTTCCTCGGATAATCGTTGGTTGATTATTTACTTCGGCACCGGGATTTCCACCCCGTGATTCTCGCCTGACCTGTTCGTTGATTTTTCGAAAGGAATCATGCATCGAATCGTATGCTTTTTCGTCATCAAATCCTCTTCCTTGGATTTTTGCTTCCACTCTACCGGAATATATTTCATTCGCCCATGTCATGATGTCGTCATCCCCTAACTGAATCGTGTCCATCAGGGCCAATCGAGACTGCAGAACGGTCGCTTGTTCGTTTTTGTCCATGTTGGTAAGGTCTTCGGCATTGTCCATGGAACGGATCGTCTCCATCTTGACATCAAGAGAGTATTGGTCGCTTGTCATGATGTCTTGGAACAATGAGTCAGCCTGGACATCGTTTTTACCGACTCCCTGCACAGCTACTCTAGCCATTTCCCTCATATCACTTTCTCTGAGCTGCCCGCTTTGCATTGCTTGAACAACTGCGTCGGTAGCGCTTCCGTCGCCGATCTTTTCAAAATATCTCAGCACGGATCGATCTATTCTTCCCTCTTCATTGATGAGCTGACCCTGAGCTGTTTGGACGAAGGTTTTGTCGCCATACATTTCCAGCACCATGAACAGGTACTGTCTTGAGGCAGCATCAAACTTGTTGCCGTTAGCCACATCGATCGGTTCGCCCAAAAGCTCGTGCGCGGCACCTAGAGCTTCGTCACGGTAGGCATCCTTGCCAATCCATTTCTGTAACTTCTTTGCAGTATAGGCAATTTCAAAACCGCGGCCCGTGCTGGAAAGCACTTCTGCCAGAGCCTCCTCAGCTTTTTTCCCGCCAACTTCTGCCAGAATATCAATCAGGCCAATCCGAAGGGAAGGCGGTTGCTCAAAATCGAGGGGGCCATGAACCATGCGAGTGCGCCAGTATTCAAGTTCATTTGATTCATCTTTAGGTGATTTTGGTACCGAAAAATCAACATCTTCCATCCTGTTGAGGAACTCACGGATATGGGGCACGGCGACTTCACCCTGCTGCGACAGGCTCTCGAAGAGAAAGTTAATGCGGCGCAAAATTCTACCGCGATTTCCGGAAGTTAATTTGATCTCCATTAACTCGTCTAGAATGTCGGGTGCGGATAGTCCCCCGGAAACATCCTGCGCATCTCTGTTGTTGAGTTCCAAGCGGAGGTTGTCGATGTGCGACTGAGTGCTGGCAAGTTTGGATTTCAGCGACTCGGCCTGCTTTTTGAGCGCCTCGATTTGGTTAGCCTCAGTGGAGGCGTCATCGATGAGGGCTTTACCACAGCCAACGAAAAGGATGGCGGGGACGATGATCGTTCCAATAAAACAATTTCTTAGATTGAAAGTTCTTTTCATTTACGTTCTTCCCGCTTGAGGTCACCCCGGGCGCTACCTCCATCTACCCCTTTTATTTCTCGCCAGGCTTGGCTGTATTCATCTCTTGATATCTTGCCGGACTTAACTGCTTCTTTCAGCTCACTGTCCAGTTGTTTATAGACCTTCGCGCTCTTGTCGTTCCCCTTAGGTTTGGCGGCCTTTTTTTCTGCTTTTTTGCGTTCGATGGCTGCTTTGATCTCAGCCGCTCTTCTGGCAGCGTCACTTGATGATCTGGACTTGGAGGAGGAACTTTTAGAGGATGAAGTACGCGGGGCTTTGGATACAGCGGTCTTGAAGGCGTCATCCTTGAAATTAAGTTCCCGCTCTGAACCAAGCTGCAGCAATGTCACACGACCTGTGCGTTTGTCGATTGCCTTGATTTCAATGGTCCCCTGTTTTTCCCCAGCTGCCAATTGGAGAAAGGTGGGCTTCGTGTTTTTTTTATCCTGATCCATCAGGGCAATCGCTGCGCGCTCCACACCATTACGGAGGAAAATACCTGTAAGCTTTATATCGCTTGCCTTGATTGGTTCAGGTGCCTTCTGTTGCGTGCTGGGCGGTGTGTCGGTTAAGTCAAAGGCGTTGCGCTTGGCGATTGCAAGGTAGGGGTTCTTTTCGGCCTCTTTCCCGTGGGCAGGTGGTTGCAATCCGGAAGTAAGCATGATTCCAGCGATGGCTGTATAGAGTTTGTTCATGGCATGAAAGGTCTTGGGTTGAGCTCTTGGGCCAGTCTTTTTCGAGCGCGGTGCAGCCAGACTTTCACCGAGTTGGGATTCCGGTTCATGGCCGCTGCCACCTGGTCGATGGTCATGCCTTTGGTGTAAAAAAGCCGAAGGGCGGTGAAGTGGTTTTTCGTAAGCAGCCGCTTGGCATAAGCCCATAGCGAGCGGGCGCGCTCCTGCTCCATCACCTCGTTGCACGCGGTTGTCTCGATCACAAACTCAACTTCTTCCAGCAACGTTTTTTGTTTCCGATAATGGCTAATGGCCAGCCGGTTTGCGATGGTGTAAATCCAGGAGGAAAAAGGGTAGGAAGGGTTGAACCTGTCCAGTTTGCGGTAGGTGATGAGGAAGGTGTCCTGCAGCAAATCCTGCGCCTGGTGGTGGTTGCGGGTCTTGGTCAAAAGAAAGTGGTAGAGCGGTTTCTCGAACTGCCCGACCAGCGACTCGAATGACTCGATGCAACCACTCTTCGCCGCAATAGCCAGGCGCCGGCTCTCGGCGTCCCGGATTTCCTTTTCCGTTTGGCCAAGCGCTGCGGTTTCAGCAGCTCGTGGTGAAGGCGGCGCCTTCGACCCGGTTGGTGCGACTTCATCACCGACCGATGCGCTGCAGTTCATTGCCCCACCTCCCTTGGCAGGAACTTGACGCTGTGAATTTCGAGCTCGGCGTTTTCCTCGCGCGACACAACCCAGATGTCAGTCAGTTCCATGCCTGCCGGAGAACCGGGCAGATGCTTAGTCTTTGGCTTGAACTGGCTAAGCGGCACCTCGATCTGCCACGGCTCGCCCGCTTGGCCAAGCGCCTCGGGCTCGATCTTGGCCGTGTACTTGCCGAAAAAGACTCCCTTGATGCGCTGGGTAGTGATGCCGAAATAAATCGGCCCCTCCGCCCGGGTGGTGCCTCGGATGCGAACCCTCGAGCCGCTCTCTATTAACACCGGCGGCGAGCTGCTGCACTGCACCGAGAAGCTGGCCATGAAAACGGTTGTCTTTTTGCCGATGAGCAGCGGGGAGGCCCCCAGCCTCACGCTGTTTTTTTCATCCGGCTGTAGCCATTTTCCGAAGACCGCTCCGGAGCCGGCGATCAGGTGGCAGTCCCACTCGTTGACCGGAGCTGGCTGGCGCGTCAAGGCGAATGGCCGGCTGCGCCTTGGGGAGACAACGACCTGGTGATCCGCCACAACGTCCAGCGATTGGCCGTCGGCCAGCCGCATGACGTTTGCCGCCCCGCTGTTCACCCGCACGATCGACGACATGGAGTGAGCTTCGACATCGAACTGCGCGCCATTGGCCTCGACCTTCGCGGTCGGCGTCTGGATCGAGACCGGCTTGGCCCCGGCCGATTGCGCAACCGTCGCCCAAAGATTCCCATTGGCCAGTTGAAACCCGCGCCGGCCATCGACATTGAGCAGTCGCAGCCGCGAACGCCCGGCGATGGTCATCAGCGAACCGTTGTTCAAGTCCAGCTTCACCCAAGCGCTACTTGAGCGCGACCGGATCGTATCGCCGACACGCAGCAAGGTGCCCACTTTCACTTCGTCCCGCACCTTGCCGTCGGCAGCGATGTACTGGCAGGGGCCGAGAACTGCAATGACTTTTGCGGTGTGCCTCGGCGGTGTGGTGGCGATCACGAACGCCGACAGCAACACGAACGCCGCCGCCGCGGCAACCGCCCACTTCAACGGGCGAAAAATCGGTGTGACAACTTTGGCTGTTTGGGGCTTGTGTTGATCGAGACGCTCGACGTCGGCCACGACGACGGCCTGCTCGGCGACCGCCCGCAGGAAGGTGCGCGCCTCTGCATTACCGCGCAGCAGGTCGGCAACCTTGGCCTCCTCGTTCGGGCCGAGTTGCCCGTTCAGGTGCCGCAGCAAAAGTTCGTTCTGTTCCTCACTCAATCTCAATTTTTGAAATAGTTCAGCTGGCCGGCTGTTCCAGCTTGGTTTCGATACACTTTTTTAAGGCCTGATGAAGCCGGGAGAGCCGTTTGTAAATCGCGTCGAGACGGACGCCGAGGTGCTCCGCCACCGCCTCGCAGGCGTGTCCGTCGAAGTAGCGCTGCTTCAGAAGGTCACGCGACTTGGTCGGCAAATCCTCGAGGCAGTCGCGTAGAGCCTGGCCGCGTATGTCACCCGCCGCTGCTTCATCAGCCCATTCTTGCTCCATTAGCTCGAGGATCGTATTGTCGAGGCAGATCGGCTCATTCTTTTGGCGGCGCAGCCAGTCGATCCCTTCTCGCCGGGCGGTAATGAACGCCCATGACATGAGCGCGCCGACGGACTCAAATTGCACCTCTTTAGTCATCGCCTTGAGAGCGACATTCTGGAAAATATCCTCGGCTGTGTGCGCATTGCGGACTACCAGCCAGGCCGCGGCCGACACGCGGTCGCGTTGGCTCATCAGTCGCTTCAAAATGTCCTGTTCCGAAAGCACCACTAAAAAGACAACGGTTGGCGACGCCGAATCCTGACATTGCCCTTTACCCGCTGATTGACTTGGGCGATTTCAGCAAGTTTACTCCGTGCATGCAATTGCGTTTTTTCTCTGTTGGATTATCACTGGTGGTCGGATTGGGCGCCGCCCGTGCGGAACTGCCCAAGGTAGGGCTGAAGCCGGTTTGGGAGGGGCTCGAATCGACTCGACCGCTTTGGCTTGAGACGGCACCGGACGGTTCCGGGCGGTTGTTCTGCCTCGAGCAAGGTGGTGCCATCATCATTTTGCCGAAGGACAAAAACGCGGCCAAGCCCAGGCGCGAAGTGTTTTTTGACATCAGCGAGCGCAAGCCGTGGCGCGAAAACGAGGAGGGGCTGCTGGGCATGGCGTTCCATCCCAAGTTCGCGGCCAACGGGAAGTTTTACGTTTACTACTCGCAGCAAGAGCCCAAGCGCAGTGTCATCAGCGAGTTCACTGTGACCAAGGCGTCCCCGAACCGGGCTGACATGAAGTCGGAGCGCGTTCTACTCGAGTTCCCACAGCCGTACTGGAACCACAATGGCGGCGTGATTTTGTTTGGGCCGGACGGCAAGCTTTACATCGCCTCGGGCGACGGCGGCAAGGCCAACGACCCGCATGATAACGCACAGAATTTAGGCACGATGTTGGGCAAGATTTTTCGCATCGATGTCGATACCCGTACCGGCAAGCTGGCGTACGGCATCCCGGCGGACAACCCCTTTGTCGGGCGCAAGGACGACACGCGCGGGGAGATTTGGGCCTACGGCTTGCGCAACGTCTGGCGCATGAGTTTCGATCGCGAGACCGGCGACCTCTGGGCGGCGGACGTCGGGCAGAATAAGTGGGAGGAGGTCAACCTCATCACGCGCGGCGGCAACTACGGCTGGAATATCCGCGAGTCGTTTCACAAGTTTAAGGAGGACGGTCCGGCCAAGGGAGATTGGATCGACCCGGTGATCGAGTACGCGCACCACGCCGGCGTGGAGAAGGAGAGCAAGTTTCCTGGGCACGGCTACGGCGTGAGCATCACCGGAGGCTATGTCTATCGTGGCAAGGCGATCCCGGCGCTGCGGGGGGCGTACGTTTACGGCGACTTCGTCACCGGACTGATTTTTGCCGCTCGCCAAAAAGACGGCAAGGCGACCGAGCACGGCACCATCCACCAGCAGAAGGGCAAAGTTTACCAGATTGCCAGTTTTGGTGAGGATGCCGAAGGAGAACTGTACCTGCTGCCGCTGGTGTCAAACCCGCCGACAAAGCGCGACCCGCTGGGGGGCATACTGCAACTTGTCGCTGAATAACTTGGCCAGGCGGAAAAAAGAGTACCAGAGTGAAAAATCACCGAGGTCCTCTTTCAAAGAACCACCGATGCCGCCGCAGAGAATCTCGGCAGTGGTTTCACGGTGACCACCGATATTGCGGTGGGAACACTGAAAATACTGGCTCGATTGGTTTGGTGAAAAATACCAGGACGGACGGCAACCTGTTTGGCAACCTGATTTCCCCGCGGGCCAATCTTTTGGTCAACGATAAGGAGCCCATAGTCGAGCAGGACATCCCGAATTGTGAAATGATGCCGAGCACTGGATTCAGCACTTAGGCGAAGTGTGTCCTCCTCCCAGATAATATTCGATACTGTCCAGGCTCTGGGCGCTGACATCGAGGGCGAAGAGGTCAAATCCATGAGTGCACTCGAAAAGCTGGGAAACATTCAATACACACTACATTTGGCGTTGGATGATAACCGCAACCTCATTTAGTAAGATTCGTTCAAAGCCGGCGACTGAGCGACGAGCGGCACCACTTCGCAGCCTGGCCAAGGGAAGTCAACCTTCTTGAACTTTAGTTTGGCCAAGCGTAGAAAAGACGTAGTTAATTCGTAATGTCACAGGTAGTCACCAGAGCAGGGAAGACACGGGTGTTGGCTGTCGTGATGGGTGGAGGACAGGGAGCACGCCTGTTCCCGTTGACCCAGGAGCGATCAAAGCCGGCAGTGCCGCTGGCAGGGAAGTATCGCTTGGTGGATATCCCGATATCCAACTGCATCAACTCACGGCTAACTCAGATTTATCTACTGACCCAGTTCAACTCCGCCTCGCTGCACCGCCACGTTTCGCACTCGTATAAGTTTGACCACTTTTCGCGCGGGTTTGTGGAGATATTGGCAGCCGAGCAGACGCCGAACAGCGATACGTGGTATCAGGGTACGGCCGACGCTGTCCGTAAAAATCTGATTCATCTGCTGAACAACGACTTCGAGCACCTGCTGATCCTGAGTGGGGATCAGCTGTATCGGATGGACTTCCGTGAGATCATCGCGGCGCACATCGAGAAGGAGGCGGAACTGACCGTGGCCACCATCCCGGTAGGACGGGAACTGGCCAAGGCGTTCGGCATCATGCACAACGATGAAGACGGCCGGATTAGCCGGTTCGTCGAGAAACCTGCTACGCAGGAGTTACTCGACTCTCTCCGACTCTCCGATGCGCAGGTAGCTGAGCAGGGGCTCGAGGGGGGCGGCGACCATTACCTCGCGTCGATGGGTATATATATTTTCAAGCGTGCAACGCTGAGCAAGCTGCTCGACAACGAGATGACGGACTTTGGTAAGCATATCATCCCCCGCGCTATCGAGACGCACCAAGTTTTCTCTCACGTCTATCAGGGATACTGGGAGGACATCGGAACGATCCGATCCTTTTTCGAGGCAAACCTGGACATGGTCAGCACGGTTCCCAAGTTTGATTTCTTCCAGATGGAGACGCCAATCTACACCCGGCCACGCTTCATGCCTGCTTCCAAGATCAACGGCGCAGCCATCGACCAAGCGGTGATTTCCGACGGGTGTATCATCGACCGCTCGAGAATCAGCCAAAGCCTGATCGGCGTTCGCTGTCTCCTCTCGCCTGGTTGTCGGGTACACCGCTCGGTGTTGATGGGGTCGGACTTTTACGAGACGAACGCATCTAAGCTAGAGAGTGACGAAAAAGGTATTCCGCGCATCGGCATCGGCGAGAACACCCGCATCGAGCAATCTATCATCGACAAAAACGCCCGTATCGGCGCCAACTGCGTCATTACGCCTGATGACAAGCCGGAACATTTCGACGGCGAAAACTATTACATTCGCGAGGGGATAGTGATCATCCCGAAAAACGCCGTTATTCAGAACGACACAGTGATTTAACTCAATGGCAGCTTGGTCAAGAAGAGAACGGTTGGGCTCAAAAATAATACGTGTAGGTATTATTTTGTTGCATGGAGTAACCATCCAGCTACGCTTTTGGGCTGTTTAGTTGTTTGTCAATTTTCCTTGAGTTGGCTTAGCTAAGCGTGACCTTTTTTAAGGATTTTCGAATGAAAAACCTAACAATATCCTTATTGATCCTCACTGCGGCAGCGGCGACGGCTGCCCCAGTCGAGGGTTGGCTCCACATGCGCGGGCCCCTGCAGACCGGAGTTTCTCTTGAGAAACAGCTGCCGGACAAGATTCTAAAAGAGGATGCGCTTTGGACGGTGGATCTGCCCGGGCGCTCCACGCCGACGGTGGCCAATGGCCGGATTTTTGTCGTCGGCCATCTGGGCGAAGGCGCGAATCTGCAGGAGGGCGTGTTTTGTTTTGACAGTGACACAGGCGAGAAAATTTGGGAGCGCAAGTTCAACGATTTTCTGAGCGACATCATCTACACGCGCTACTCAGCCTCGAGCCCAACGATCGATCCTGAGACCGGCAACCTTTTTTACCAGGGGACACAGGGACTCTTCGCCTCGTTCACACAGGAGGGGGAAATGATCTGGCAACATTCTCTAATGGAGGCGCTGGGCCGGATGACTTTCCCGAATGGCCGCACCGCCACACCAATCGTCGATCGCGACCTGGTGATCACTCGCGGTATCATGGCCAACTGGGGGGCACAAGGCCCGCCGTGGGATCGCTTTTACGGTTTCGACAAAAAAACCGGCAAGCTCGTCTGGGCGGCTAAACCTGGAGGGAGGCCCAAGGACAGTTGCTTCTCCTCGCCGGCACTCGGCTGGCTTGACGGCAAGCGAGTTTTTTATGCGACTACCGGTGACGGCAGCGTGGTCTGCGCCAACGCCCGCACCGGAGAAGCGATTTGGCAGGTGCCGCTCTTCAAGGCCGGTATCAACGCATCGGTCGTTGTTTACGACAACGACATCGCCGCCGCGATTTACGGGACACCCTATGAGCCGGGCCAGATGGTCGGATTGAAGATTCCGCACGTGCAGCCGACGAACGCTACCCCGGTCATCGTCGAACGCAAACAGGTCGAGCTTTGGGCTTTGAACATCTCGACTTCCACCAGTTCGCCGATCCTTGTCGGTGACACCATTTACGTCGTCGCCGAAAAAGGCGAGTTGCACAGCATCAACATCCGGACCGGCAAAGAGAACTGGAAGATCAAGCTAGGTATTGAGCAGCGCAACGCCTCGCCGCTTTTCGCGGATGGCAAGCTCTACGTGCCGATGCTCGAGAACCCTGCCGGCGAAGGGGGGGCGGAAAAGGGGGGCACAGGCACCCATGGAGCATTTTACATAATAAAACCAGGGAAAAATGAAGCCAAAATTCTCTCTCACGCCGTGCTCGACGGGCGCTGTTTTGGCACGCCTTCAGTTTACAACGGCAAGATTTACGTGCAGACGACCAAAAAACTTTACTGCTTTGGAAAGGCCGGAAAGAGCCGCGGCTTGGCCAAGACTCCCAAGGCCAAGCGCTGGCCCAAGGCGGGGGAAGCGACTCGGCTGCAAATCGTCCCGTCAGAAATTCTACTAACCCCCGGTCAGGCGATCTCTTTCCGCACTCGCAAACTCGACGCCAATGGTTTTCTTGTCGAGGAGGTGGACGGCTCGACGCTGAAGTGGGAATCGTACATTCCGCCCACAGCCAAGGTAAAGGCACGCATGAACGCTTCGTTCAACGAACTCGGCCAGATCGTCGCTGATAAAAAGAGGATAAGCTCCGCCGGGGCGTTCAAGGCCACGCTGGGAGGTTTAACCGGCGTGATCCGAGGCCGTGTACTGCCGGCGCCGCCGCTAAGTGAGAACTTTGAGGGGTTCGACTTGACAGAGGATAGCCTAGCTGACCCTGGCGTGAAGTTCGCTTTTCCGCCTCTGCCGTGGATCGGAGCCCGGTTCAAGTTCGAGGTGCGTGAGCGGGACGGCTCCAATGTGCTGCGCAAGACGATAGAGAACAAGCGGCTCCAGCGAGCCACAGTATTCATCGGCGAACAAAGTATGAGCAATTACACCGTCCAAGCCGACGTGCTCACTGACGGCCGCCGCCGGAAAATGTCAGACGTCGGTATCATTAACCAGCGCTACTACATCATTCTTAAGGGCAACGAGCAAAAGATTGAGATCAACTCGAACCTTGATCGTATTCGTGTGCCGGAACGGGGCTCATCCCCCAACTATCGCTGGAAGGCCAACACGTGGCACACGCTCAAGTCTCGCATTGATGTGGCTGCCGATGGCTCCGGGATGATCCGCGCCAAGGCTTGGCCCAGGGACGAAGCCGAGCCGGAAGGCTGGACGCTGGAGTTCAAGCACAACAACGCACACAAGAGTGGTTCGCCCGGGCTATTCGGATTTTCCCCGCAGGTGCCTGTGTACATCGACAATGTGAAAGTTACCCCTAACAAGTAGAACCAAAAACCTTTAGTCAGATGAAGAAAAACCTGAAAAACGCGATCGTAATCGGATTGGCCGTCAGCATTTTTGTTGGCACGAATGCAGTGGCGGCGGACTGGCCGCAGTGGGGGGGCAACACGCTGGGTCGTAACATGTTCGCTACCGGGGCTACCGGCCTGCCGGATAAAGTCGAGCCGGGCGATTTTAAGCAGGGCACCGAAGACGTGGATTTATCGACAGCCAAAAACGTCAAATGGGCATCAAAACTCGGCACACAAAGCTACGGCAACCCCACTATTGCAAATGGCAAGATTTTCGTCGGTACCAACAATGACTCGATGCGCGATCCGAAGCACTCTGGAGATCGCAGTATTCTGTTGTGCCTTGACGAAAAGAGTGGCGACTTTCTCTGGCAACTAGTCATTCCCAAGCTTAAATCCGGCAAGGTGAATGACTGGGAAAGCCTCGGCTTGCTATCGTCTCCGACGGTGGTTGGCAATCGGGTTTTCGTTGTCAGCAGCCGCTGTGAAGTACTCTGCATTGATGTAGACGGTTTGGCCAACGGCAACGACGGTCCTTACAAAGACGAAGCCGTTTATGTCCACCTCGACACCGGTAAACCGCCAGCCAAGCTTGGCCCGAAGGATGGCGATATCATTTGGCGTTATGACATGATGGATGAGTTGGGGGTGTTCCCGCACAACGCCTCAAACTGCTCGGTCATTGTTGTTGGGAACATGGTTTACGCTTGCACTTCCAACGGCCAGGACTGGACTCACTCGAACGTCCCGTCGCCTCTATCACCAAGTTTCATTGCGCTTAACGCTAAGACAGGCGAATTGGCGGGCGAGGATAACGCCGGTATAGGCCCAAACATTTTTCACGGCCAATGGAGTTCGCCGTCGTACGGTATGGTCAACGGTAAAGGCCAGCTATTCTTCGGGGGCGGCGACGGGCTCTGTTATGCCTTTGAGCCTAATCCGGTTTACGATGAGGATGAAGATCTAGACTTCCTCCGTAAGATCTGGTGGTACGACACCAACCCGCCTGAGTACAAGAAGGACAAGGACGGCAAGAAGATCAAATACCCAGCTGCTGAGGGGCCAAATGAAATAAACTCCACCCCAGTATATTACAACGACCGAGTGTATGTCGCGAGTGGCCAGGATCCGGAGCATGGCGAGGGCGTCGGCCACCTCGTTTGCATCGACCCCACCAAGAAGGGAGATATCACAAACAGCGGTACGATCTGGTCGTATAAGGGAATTAAGCGGAGTATTTCTACCGTATCGATCGATCCTGGGAACGGGCTTCTGTTCGTTGGCGACTTCTCCGGCTTCGTGCACTGCCTCGACGCCGATACCGGCAAATTGCACTGGGTTTACGACATGAAAGCGCATATGTGGGGCTCAACTTTTGTTGCGGACGGCAAGGTTTACGTTGGCGATGAGGACGGTGATTTTGTCGTACTTGCTTCCGACAAAAAAATGACATTGCTGAGCGAAACCTACTTCCCGGCACCGATCTACTCTACGCCTGTCGTGGCTAACGGAGTGTTGTATGTTGCGACGCAATCACATCTTTACGCGTTGTACGACGAGGCCCGTGCCAAGGCCGACAGGGATCAGAAGAAGGGCAAGTAACAAGCGCTTCTTCAATCGCATCTTATGAAAAAAGTTGTTTACGGTTTGATCATTTTATTGGCCGTCATCCATCAGGACGTTTGGTGGTGGGACAACGGCGAATTGGTGTTTGGCTTTATGCCGCTTGGTCTGTTTTATCACGCCCTGTATTCGTGCATGGCGGCCGGCGTTTGGGCGATGGCCGTCAAGTGGGCTTGGCCAAGTGACATCGAGCAGTGGGCCGAGTCCGGTGACGAGGCGGGAGGGGGGCAATGAGCAGTAGTATCACCCCGTTGATTGCGCTTGCCCAGGCTGCCGAGCCTGTATCGCGTACGCCGCTGGTAATCATCGGCATTTACATGTGCTTATTGTTTGCGCTGGGCTGGATTTCTAGTCGGCTCTTCCGTGGATCTAGTAAAGACTTCTTTGTGGCAAGCCAATCGATTGGGCCATTCATGCTCTTGATGAGTGTGTTTGGCACAACAATGACAGCTTTTGCTCTAGTGGGGTCAACCGGAAAGGCATTCAGTTTGGGGATAGGTACTTACGGATTGATGGCTTCAAGCTCAGGCCTGATTCATACAGCCTGTTTTTTTCTGGTCGGACTTCGTATGTGGAGTTTTGGGAAAAAGTATGGTTACGTAACGCAGATTCAGTTTTTCCGTGATCGGTTTGAGTCGAAGAGGCTGGGTTATCTGATGTTTCCAATTCTTGTTGGACTTATAATTCCTTATCTGTTGGTAGGATTGATTGGGGCGGGCAACTACATTGGAGGAGTTACGCGCGGCATGTTCCCTGGAACGTTCGAAGCTGGTGCCATTCCGGCTTGGATGTCTGGGCTGGTGATCTGTTTAGTAGTATTGTTTTACGTATTCTTCGGGGGAGTCCGATCCGCTGTTTGGGCTAATACTTTTCAAACCATAGTATTTATGGTTATGGGCTTGGTGGGATTTCTAGTAATCGCAAATGGATTGGGGGGGCTTGAGGCTGCATCGCAAAAAGCCTTTGAGAATGCTCCTAATAAACTTGCTCGTGAAGGATTGATGACCCCGGCACATTTTATGAGCTACATGCTAGTGCCGTTGAGTGTTGGGATGTTTCCGCATCTGTTCCAACATTGGCTGACGGCCAAGAGCGCAAAGTCATTCCGTTTGACAGTAATTGCGCACCCGATTTGCATAATGATCGTCTGGGTGCCTTGTATCCTGATAGGCATTTGGGCAGCTGGTCTGTATGAATCGGGGGAGCTTCGTGTTCCAAGACTTCCAAACGGCAATCCCAATCCCAATGCTGTATTGAGCGCAATGGTAAAAACATTCATGGACAGCCCGATACTCATTGGCTTGTTTTCTGCCGGGGTTCTTGCGGCCATCATGAGTTCTCTCGACTCACAGTTTGTTTGTATAGGAAGCATGTTCACCAACGACTTTATTGTGCCACTGAGGGGAGAAGTCAGTGATAAGCAGAAAGTTTGGATGGGGCGTGGATTTATTGTTTTTATCGTGCTTATAACTTATGTAATTTCAATTTTTAAGCCGACTAGTGTATTCAATCTCGGAGTCTGGTGCTTCAGCGGATTTTCAGCCTTGTTTCCAATTGCTTTCGCCTCTGTTTATTGGAGGCGTTTGACCAAAGCTGGGGTTATTGCGAGTGTTGTAGCAACAACTGTGACTTGGTCTTTATTTATTTATGATTCACTTGGTAATAAGGGGGAGAAATGGTTTGGAGAAGTTCATGCGGGTGAGTATCTCATTGCCGGAGTGATGCCAGTTACTTTCATTTTTTTGGCTTCTTTGGTGGCTTTGATTATTGTTTCACTAGTAACCAAGCCTCCCAGTCAGTCGACGATCGATCGATTTTTCCCTATCAAGAACTCTTAATTCTTGATCTCTCATTTTTTTAACAACGGTATTAATGTCTAATTTGGATCAAAACATTCAGAAGGCAAAGGCGCATTTGGATGCGCATGCACTAGAAATTGTAAAATGGCATTTCTCTCCCGATACCGGTTCTCCATTCTGGCTCAATTGGGCGAAGGAGGCTGGTTGGAATCCTGCTGAAGAGATTACCTGCTTTGATGATATAATTATAAAGTTCCCTCACTTTCAAGACGAGTGGCTTCGAGATCTGCCAAATGAAATTTGGCGCCCTAAGGCGTATTCCGGCAGGCCATTTAGTATTTTTGAAACTGGAGGCACGACTGGGATGCCAAAGCAACGCATTGGCTGGGAGGATTATAAGATCGATTACAGTGAGTTTTCTGAAACCCTCAACGATGCTCATTTTCCTCGCGACGATTATTGGATGATGGTAGGCCCGACAGGTCCACGACGCTTGCGACTATCAATTGAACATTTAGCCAATGTGCGGGGCTGTTCTACCTATTTTGTCGATCTTGATCCTCGTTGGGTAAAGCGGCTTATTGGCAGTAAGCAGTTTGATCAGGCTCGAGCCTACATGGACCACGTTGTTGATCAGGCCATAACTATTCTCAAAAATAGAAAAGTCAGTGCATTATTTACTACCCCAAAATTACTTGAAGCGATGGCCGAGCGGATGGATCTGATCAAGGCAGGCATAAAGGGAGTTTTTTGTGGAGGAACTACGATGGATCAGCAATATACGCGTTTTCTTATTGAAGAAATATGTGAAAATCAAATTGGCTTTGTGCCGACATATGGCAATACCCTGATGGGCTTAGCCCGTCACCGTCCTTTTGGATCTTATAATAATTACTCAATCACCTATCACGCTCCTCAGCCTCGAGCAGTATTACGCGTGGTAGATCCCAAGCAGCCTCAATCCCTTGTTGACTACGATGCATGGGGGCGGGTCGAGCTTACCACTCTGACCAAAGAGTTTTTCATGCCGAGATTTCTCGAACGCGATGAAGCTATTCGCCGTTCTCCTTGGGAAGAATGTCCTTGGGACGGCGTGGCTGAGGTGAGGCCGTTTGGCGCAATGGAGAAAAAAATTGTAGAGGGGGTTTACTAAGATGGCGATCCCACACATCCCTTGTCTGCGCTTTGGTGATCCATATGTAAGCCTCAATAAAATTGAGGTGAATGATTACCGTGATGGCACCCCAAAGGCAACCGTTAGTCAGGTTAATGCTGGCGTGGTTCGCCGGGACTTGCAGCGCATCGATGAAGCTCGTGCAGCATTGCGTAAGTTCACTACAGCAGAATTAATCGAAATTGGAGCCAAGGCTGGAGAGATTTTTCTTAATGGCAAAGTACAGATCGGTGTCGAGGGTGAGATGCAGTCGCCGCAGGAATACATTGAGACACTATCATCTACTAGCGGGTTGCCTCACGTGATGGTTAAACGCAACATGGATAAAATCCACTATGCACTAACCAACATGCAGATTGTGTTGAACGGACTAACGCGAGGGATAGACTTGTCAATTCTCGATGCTGGCTTAGGAGAACAGTTTGGTACGCAGGTTTGTTTTTATCCAACCTCTAAGGCATTGGGACTTGTGATGCCAAGTAATTCCCCTGCAGTAAACTCGCTGTGGCTCCCTGCTATCGCGTTGAAGACGCCAATTGTTATGAAGCCTGGGCGTGATGAGCCATGGACCCCCTATCGGTTAATTCAGGCTTTCATTCAAGCTGGGTGTCCTAAGGAAGCGTTTAGTTTTTACTCTACGGATTATGAGGGAGCAGCGGATATTTTAAATCGTTCAGGACGCGCTCTGATTTTCGGAGACAAGAGCACTACCGATCAGTACGCAAATAACCCAAGTATACAAATTCATGGCCCGGGATGGAGCAAGATTTTAATTGGAGAAGATGAGATTGAAAACTGGAGGGCTCATATCAACCTGATCGCTGGATCAATAGCTGATAACGGCGGCCGTTCTTGTGTGAACGCTTCAGCAGTCGTTGTCCCCAAGTACGGAAGAGAGATAGCTGATGCAATTGCGCAAAAACTAGGACCAATCAATCCAACGTCAGCGGACAATCCTGAGGCCAAACTCTCCGGTTTTGCAAATCCCAAGATGGGCGAGTGGATTGATGGGGCAAACGATGCAGATCTTTCTGAGCCTGGTTGTGAAGAGGTGACTGAAAAGTATCGTGATGGATGTCGCAAGGTGGTTATGGACGGAGGGACCTATCTCAGGCCAACTATTGTTTACTGTAATTCGTTTGAGCATCCTTTGGCCAACCGGGAATTTCTTTGCCCCTACGCTAGTGTAGTAGAGGTTCCACAGGCCGATATGCTCAATCAAATGGGAGAGTCTCTGGTTGTCACTGCTATTACTAATGATCAGGAATTTCAGGAGAATCTATTGGCATCCCCTCTGATTGAGAGGCTGAACTTAGGGCCGATTTCTACGATGAAAATTTCATGGGATCAGCCGCACGAAGGCAATATGTTTGAGTTCCTCTATAAGCGCCGTTCAATAGGCATCGCGGCCGCCTGATTTCTTTTCTACCGTGCTTTGCCCACAATTTCTTTAAAGTTCAAATGATTCGTTTAACTCAGGTACAGTAATTTCAGCGCTTGGCTTGAGTTGGCGGAGCGTGTCCGCAAATGCTAGGCTCGAGTCTTCTTCGCCGTGGACGACGAAGATTTTTTTGATGTCACCGGTGAGGCTTTTGACGTAGTCGGCTAGCTCGCTTTTGTCGGCGTGGCCGGAGAAGCCGTCGAAACTCGCAATCTTGGCTTTCACTTTGTGCGGTTCGCCGAAGATGTAAACCGGGTCTATTCCGGCGCGGATCACTGAACCGAGCGTGTTGTAGGCGCAATAGCCTACGAACAGGATGAGGTCGTTTGGGTTGCTGATGTGGTTTTTTAAGTGGTGCCGGATGCGGCCGGCCTCGCACATGCCGCTTGAGCTGATGATGATCGCCGGGCCTTCGAGGCTGTTGAGCTTGATCGACCCGGACGCTTTACGGATATACGTCAGGTTATCCATCCCGAATGGGTTCTCCTTCTCGCGCAGGAACGTGTAGATTTCGCTGTTAAAACACTCGGAATGTAGCCGGAAAACCTCGGTGGCGTTCACGCTGAGCGGACTGTCCACATAGATGGGGAAGCCCGGCAGCCGGCCGGCATCGACGAGCTGGTGCAGCGTGTAAACGAGCAGTTGCGTTCGGCCCACCGAGAATGCCGGGATAATCACCTTGCCGCCGTTGTTCAGCGTGCCGGTGAGCAGTGCCTCGATTTCGTCCGACAAGCCGGACTGCGCCGTGTGCTCGCGGTTGCCGTAGGTGCTCTCGACGAGCAATACGTCGATATCCTCGACCGGCTGCGGATCACGCAGGATTGCATGGTCGCCGCGGCCGATGTCGCCGCTGAACAGCAATCGGCGTTTTGTGCCGCCTTCGTCGATGTCGAGGATGACCTGTGCTGAGCCGAGGATGTGCCCGGCGTCGCGGAAAGTTAGCGTGACGCCGTTGGCCACCGGGATCGGCCGCTCATAGCCAAGCGAGACGAACTGCCGCACCGCGTTCTCGGCGTCTTCCGGCAAATAAAGCGGCTCGACCGGTGGCATACCCTTCTTTTTGTGCTTCTTCGAGACATACGCAGCGTCGGCGACCTGAATTCGCGCTGAGTCCTCGAGCATGATCGCCGCGAGGTCGCGCGTGGCGAACGTGCAGTAAACATTCCCCGCAAAACCCTGCTTTTGGAGGTTGGGCAGGTTGCCGATGTGGTCGATGTGCGCGTGGCTGAGGATGACGGCGTCAACCGACTTGGGGTCAAACGGGAACTGTTGGTTGCGCTCGATCGATTCCTGCCGCTTGCCCTGGTACAGGCCGCAGTCTAGCAGCAGCCGCGCGCCGTTGACCTCGAGCAGATGCCTAGAACCGGTCGTCGTACGAACCGCGCCGTGGAAGGAGAGCTTCATGCGGGAAGCTTGGCCAAGCGCTAGGCCAGGGGAAAGCAAAACTTGGCCAGGCCAGAATTTCCGGCTGTGAACAAAATAAACTGGTTCACTGTCGCGCTTGGCCTGACACTGCCTTTGGCCGCGCCTGGCGTGTGCAGGGAATGAAAGCCAAGATTGTAATAACACCCAAGAAAGCCGTGCTCGATCCGCAGGGCAAGACGGTGCAGACCGCACTAGAGCACATGGGCTACGAAGGTGTTAAGGCCGTTCACGTCGGCAAATACCTCGAGATCGAACTGGAGGGCGACGCCGAGTCGTGGCGGCCGAAGATCGACGAGGCATGCCACAAGCTGCTCAGCAACCCGGTGATCGAGGATTACCATTTCACCATCGAGTAATCTCGGATGCGCTTTGCTGTTCTCCAGTTTCCCGGCTCAAATTGCGATCAGGACTGTGTCCACGTGCTGGGCAACGTCCTCGGGCATGACGCCGACTATCTCTGGCACAAGGAGGAATCGATTGGTGGTGCTGACGCTGTGGTGGTTCCGGGAGGTTTCAGCTACGGAGACTATTTGCGGACGGGTTCCATCGCGCAGTTCAGCCCGGTGATGAATGCCGTGAAGGCGTTCGCCAACGCCGGCGGACTGGTCATTGGCATCTGCAATGGCTTTCAGATTTTGTGTGAGACCGGCCTGCTGCCGGGGGCGCTGGTGCGGAACCGCTCACTGCAGTTTCGCTGCGAGACCATTTTCCTTAAGATCCCAACCACTGACTCACCGTTCACCTGCGAGGTGCCAGAGGACAGGCTGTTGTGCGTACCGATTGCCCACGGTGAGGGCTGTTACTTTGCTGACGATGAGGTCTTAGCCAAGCTGCGGGCGGACGACCAAATCCTTTTCCAATACGCCTCCGAGACCGGCGATCTAACCGACGAGGCGAACCCTAATGGTTCGCTGCTCAACATCGCCGGTATCTGCAACGAAGGCCGCAACGTCTGCGGCATGATGCCCCACCCGGAGAGGGCCAGCGAAAACATCCTCGGCGCGGCCGACGGCCGCTTGGTTTTCGAGAGCATGCTCTGCCACCTAAAGGCCAAGACCGACTTTGTCTAAGCTGAAACTGCTGAAGTTTGAGCCTGATTCGCTAAGCTTTTTTGTTGCTTTATGAGAAAATTGGGGTAGCTTTGGTGCTAAGCGATCCGTGGCATCCCCCTCCCATCCCAGCCGCGGGTCGTCGGCCGTCGGCAACCTCTACACCCATCCCCTGCCGGCGGCCACTTTTTTAACCCAACTTGGCTAATGGCAGATCTGTGGTAGCCACGTTGTCGAGATGCCGGAAGCCGGGCCGCATGATCGCCAACCACACGCTGACTGCCAGCAGCGTGCCGGTGATAGCGTCCCAGATAAAATGCTGTTTGGTGGTCATCACGCTGATGAACAGGCCAAGCCATGCTGGCCAAAGCAGCCACACCGCCCAGTTCCATTTGCGCTGCCGCCACCAGCGCGACAATGCCACCGCAATAATGAAACTCTGCGCGATGTGCAGGCAGGGCCAGGCATTAAACGGCTCGTCGAGGGAGTGGAATGCCTCGTAAACAAAGCCGTAGACTCCCTCCATCTCGCCCAACTGCCATCGCATGTTGATGTGTGCCGGCAACACGGCGAAGATCGGATAGGCGATCCAACTCGATACTACCCAGGCCTGAGCCATTACCAGCGACTCAGCCCGACCACGGTCATTTTTTTGCGCCGCATAAAATGCGAAGTAGTAGATAAAAAGCGTGAGGTAAAACCAGATTGTCCAGTCGATGGCCGGTATTTTGTAGTCGAGGAAGCGGCCTTCACTGTCTCGAAAAAACGACTTTGGATCCCATACCGTTCGATCGTCCTGCTGCGAAACCTTGAGCGTGTCCCGCTGGTCGATGGCTTCAGCGCTGATCGGTGTATGATGCGACCAAGCCGACATTCGGTTAATGACGATGTACGGGCTGATGAGCAGCATCACCCAGAATAACAGTAGCGCCGGGAAGAGCATCCCATTAGCCTTGTGGCGCAACTTCCAAACTGGCCGCCAAAGCCCCCAAAATCGTGCCCCGAAAGGGATTTTTGATTGATTAGCCACTGGCGATTCAGCGCTTAGTCAAGCGACCTGCTTCGCGTTGGCCGCTGCCTTTTTGGCCTTGGCTGCCGAGTTCTTCGCGCATTGCTTGGCCAAGCGACTTCAGCTTGGCCAACACCTTCGGATGCTGGGCTTTCACGTCTGTCGTTTCGCCGACGTCCTTCTCGAGATTGAACAACGACAGGCCGATCTTGGTCTGGGTGTAAGCCGTTGGGATCCCGCCCTTGCCGCTGTCCTTACCAGCCATTGTGCGGTAGCCGTGTGGAAAGTGGAGCTTCCATTTGCCGGAGCGAACGGCTTGCAACTGTTTACCATAATAAAAATAGTACGCCTCGTGCGGACTTTGGTCGTTGGTACCCTTGACGAGGTTCACAATGCTTTTACCGTCGATTTTATGGTTCGGCAGCTTGGCCCCGATCAAATCGGAGACGGTCGGCAAAATGTCGATGGTCATCGCCGGTGTGTTGCAGATGCTACCGGCTGGGATGGTGTCTGGCCACCACATCAGCGTGCTCACGCGACAGCCGCCGTCGAACATCGTTCCTTTGCCCTCGCGCAGCGGCGCGGCTGAGCCTGCGTGGTCGCCGTAGCTGAGCCACGGGCCGTTGTCGGAGGTAAAGATGACGAGCGTGTTTTTATCGAGCGTGTTTTTGCGGAGCGTGTCTAGGATCTGGCCTACACTCCAGTCCACCTCCATCATCACGTCGCCGAACAGGCCCGCCCCGCTCTTACCTTTAAATTTTTCAGAAACATACAGCGGCACGTGCACCATCGAGTGCGGCACGTAGAGGAAGAATGGGTTGTCCTTGTTCTTCTCGATGAACGACACGGCGCGCTCGGTGTATTGTGTGGTGAGCTGTTCCTGTTCTTTGCCGGACACTTGTGCGTTGACGACGTCGTTCTTGTTGATGAGCGGCAGGTGCGGCCAGCGGTTGAGGCGCTCCTTCATCGGCAGGTGCAACACGCCAGGATGGTAAGGCCACATGTCGTTCGAATATGGCAAACCGAAGTAGTCGTCGAACCCGTGCTGCATCGGAAGAAACTGTTTGTGATGGCCAAGGTGCCATTTACCGTAGATCGCAGTGGCGTAGTCCCTCTGTTTACAGACCTCGGCGAGCGTCATTTCGCTGGCGTTGATGCCGTGTCTGGCTCCGGGGCCGAGAGCACCAAAAATACCAACTCGCACGTTGTAGCAGCCAGTGAGCAGCCCCGCTCGCGAGGCGCTGCAAACGGCTTGGGTTACATAAAAGTCCGTGAACTTGCGCCCCTCCTTGGCCATGCGGTCGAGGTGGGGCGTTGGATATGCCTTGGCCCCGAACGGGCCAATGTCCGCATAGCCCATGTCGTCGATGAAAATGACAACAACATTCGGGGGTTGCTTGTCGGCGGCGGAAACCTGGTTAGGCGCTATTTGACCAAGAGCCAATAAGCTGATCAGCGAGCTGAATAGAGAATTTCGGAGAAGAGAATTCATAGGTGGCGGAGAGAGTTTCGCAAAAAAAGCCGCTTGGCCAGCCGATTTCCGCTTAGCCAAGCGCGCTGTCATTTGGCTTGTTCTCGGTAATGCGCCTCTAGGCGCCGGGTCATTTCAGCCTTGTTGGGGCGGGGCCGTTCACGTACCGGCAGCGCTTGGCCATCTTCCCGGCCAAACTCGTCGAGCGTGCGAAATCTGGGTTTGGTGTCACCCGTCTTTTTTTGCCACTTGGCCAAGGCGTTGCCGAACCGTTTCAGCCGCCTAGCTTGTGCGGGGTCATTAGCGAGGTTCTTCAACTCGAACGGATCGGATTGTGTGTCGTACAACTCCTCCTTGGCTCTCGGATGGATGAAGGTGTTTTTTTGTGCATCGACAAGTCTGCCCTCGTCGCGCAGCCGGATCATTTCTCGGTAGGCCACCGAGCGTACGACGTCCGCCGGCGGTGTGTTGGGCAGATCGTTGTAAAAGTTGCGGATGTACTTGAATCGTCTGTTGCGAACTGCGCGGGCACGATCTTCGTAGTCGTGCCAGTTGCGTTCCGCGAACACGAACTCGCGAATGCCCTTTTGCGGATTGCGCAACAACGGCAGGAAACTGCGCCCCTCAAAAACCTTCGGCGTCGACAAACCGGCCAGTTCCAGGAACGCCGGCGCGATGTCGACCGAACTAAGTAGGCCATTACAGAGGCTACCAGCGCCAATACGCCCCGGCCAGTGCACAATGAATGGCGTCTTGATACCACTGTCATAAAGCGTCGTTTTGTCACGGGGGAAGGGCCGGCCGTTGTCGCTGATAAATAGCACGAACGTATTGTCGGCGACATTCTGTTCTTTCAACTCGGCCATCACGCCGCCGACGAAACGGTCGAGCCGTGTGATCTCGTCGTAGTACAATGCGTAGTCGCGACGGGACCGAGGCGTATCGGCGACATACGGCGGCAGGCGCACATCCCCTGGCTTGTGTGGCTGCTCGAGGATGCCTTCGTCGTAGTCGCGGTGAGGATCGAGCGCGGCGAGCCAAAGGAAAAACGGCTTGTCCGTTGGCCGCGCTTTAAGCAAAGGCACCCATTGATCGCAGCCGCTGCGCGCATCGCCGACTGCCTTCTGCACAATCTTTCCGGCTTTAGCCGCCTCGCCGGTGGGCAGTTGAAAGCCAGACACATCGGCCTCGCGGACCTCGTCAAAGCGATCCTTCACGGCGTTGCCCAGATGCCACTTGCCGGCCGCCGCAGTCCAGTAGCCGGAGGCCTTGAGCAATTCAACGAATGTCAACCGGTCGGCCGGCAGCGGCCAGTGAAGCTGCTCGGCATCGGTCTGGTGCGGGTAGGTGCTGGTGATGATGCTCGCCCGGCTGGGGCTGCACGAGCTAATTGTCAGATAGGCGTTGGTGAAGCGCATGCCGCCCTTGGCCAAGTGGTCCAGGTTCGGCGTGCGGACGCCGGGGTTGCCTGTGCAGCCGAGGTCGTCCCATGCGAGGTCGTCGGCGATGATGAAAACAATGTTGGGCCGCTTATCCGCTTGGACAATTGCCGGCGAGGCAAAGGCGGCGAATGTCATAAAAATAGAGTAAAATAGGCGCATTTCGTGCTGTGAATTGTGACTTAGGCAGCGTCCGATCCCGAGTCTTTTCTTCTATAATCCAACTCCGCAAGCAGATCACAAAGCGCTGCCAGGCGCGGGGTCTTGACACCGGCGGCCTGCGCCCGGCCAAGCGGCAGGCGGAAGAGAGCATCTAGTTCCAGTGGCAGGCCGCGCTCAAAGTCGATTAGCGTAGAGGAGAGGTAAGTCTTCATGATGCGTGTGCGGTTGCGCTGATGCTCCCCAAGGCCGGGCGAGAGGTCGTGGCCAAGCGCACAGCCGGAGGCGATGACCTCATCCATCAGTTCCGTGACAAGTTGCTCCCAGGGCCCATTGTCTAGCAAGGCGTCAGTGGCGAGGCAGGGGCCGATTGCTTGATCGGTTTTCAGTTGGCCGGCAAGTGTGGCATCGAGTCCGGCCGCGCCGGCGACACCGAGTCCGTTGAACGGAATATTCCAGACCAACTTTTCCCAGTGCGCCTTTTCGAGGTCGGTCGAGACATCGACCGGGATGCCTGTCGAGCGGATTAGATCGGCGATCTCGGTGGTCAACGCATCCGGCGAACCACCGTGCCGAGCCATGACAACCTTGCCGTGTGCGAGGTGTTGGACGACACCTGGCGCGATTCGGTTGAGGCAGACGAAACACATGCCGCCAAAGATAGGCTGAGTTGGGAACAATTTCGCCAGTTCCGTCTCATTGCCCAAGCCGTTTTGGAGTGTCAGCAGGGCGGTATGCTTGCTAACAAGCGGAGTCAGTAGTTCGCCGAGGCAATGGTTCGCCGTGGACTTCAAGGCGACGATGACGAGATCGCAAGGGCCGATTTCTTCCGGTGACTGGGCGGCGGCGGGGCGGGCATGAAAATCGCCGTTTAGGCTTTGGATTTGCACGCCATGTTCTCGAACAACCTCGTAGTCGGAGCGGAGCAAAAAATGCACGTTGCGACCTACTTGGCACAGTTTACCCCCATAATAAATGCCCACGGCCCCGCAGCCGACGATGGCGATTTTTGTTTTTGCCTCCATCAGTATACAAAAAAAGCGCCCAGCAAACGCGGGCGCTTTTCATGAGAGTGAGTTAATCCTCAACTGGCGATATAGTCCTTAGCGGCCTTTGCCACGGCAAATTTTACGACAGTCTTGGCTGGAATTTGTATCGTTTCGCCGGTGGCGGGGTTGCGCCCCGTGCGAGCCTGACGATTTACCAGTTTAAGCTTCCCAATGCCTGGGAATGTGAAGGCACCAGTTGCCTTGGTGCTCTCGAGTGCCAAGTCGGCTATATTGGCCAGCAAGTCTGTGGCCTCCTTCTTGGTGATTCCATTTGCTTCAGCAACAGCTGCTGAGATCTGTGATTTAGTCAACGGTTTGTCTGCCATATCGTTATTAATTGTACGGGTTATTATTACTCCTTTTAGTAGTGCTGCACTACTGGGAGTCGGTTGTACGAGCGCACTTCAGGGTTCGCAAGCAGAAAAACCAATAAAATTGAACTATTTTTAATTTTTTACGGTTTGCTTTCTGCACATAAAAAACAGGTTGAGAACAATTTGTTATCGAATCACTTTGCCCGCCGTTCCCGGATCATTCCATTGAAGGGGAACAGCCTATGTCTTCTCCACGAAAACTTCACTTCTTGCTCATTCAGCGTTGCGGTTGATGAAAAGCCTCGTTGCAGTGCCACGTTGATCCACGGCTAAATCGGCTCTCCCGTCGTTATTAAAGTCGGCAGCGGTCACGCCGCGCTGCTCACCGTAAGGGGCGATGCCGCTCACGGAAGCCGGCACGGCTGCGAAGTTCCCCGTGCCATCGCCGCGCAACAAAAGGCCCCGGCCGCTGTCATAACGAGGGCTACGCTTCGGTACTCCGAAGGCGTTTTGCGCGAGGAACAGATCGACAGCCCCGTCGCCGTCAAAATCCACAGCGCACAGGTCAAACGCAGGCGCCAACTGGGCGGAATCCGGCAGTGGACGTATTTTAAAACCCCCTGTTTTGTTGAGGAAAACTGCGCTGGATAGACCAGTGATTTCCAGTGATTCCATGCCACCAAATGCTGTGCCGATAATTTGCGGCAGAGATGCGGCCGCGAATATCTTGTTGCGGGTGATCGTGCCACGGATGATGTCCAGCTTGCCGCCGTCCTTCAGAACGGACTTCGCGCCGTAGTTGACGATGTACAAATCGATGTCACCGTCATTGTCGATGTCGGCCAGTGCGATCGAGTTGCTGCCGTAGCGCGTGCCGATACCGGCGGTCGTGGTGGCGTCGGCGAACGTGCTGTCGCCGTTGTTGAGGAAGAGCCGGTTGGGTTGGCCCATGGCGGTGACCAGCAGGTCAAGATCGTGATCGCCATCGACATCGGCGAAAACTGACCCAGTGGAAAACTGCGACGGACATGCGATACCACTGGCGGCGTTGTCGC
>Ga0115011_10000684_pt1 | contig 26561 bp, 26 predicted proteins | sample TroAtlMetagenome_2_FD_88705 | JGI IMG/M metagenome (GOLD analysis project Ga0115011, IMG submission 88705) | Marine eukaryotic phytoplankton communities from Atlantic Ocean - Tropical Atlantic ANT8 Metagenome | ecosystem: Environmental > Aquatic > Marine > Oceanic | place: Tropical Atlantic...
GGACAGGTCCGAGGACGACCTGACGCACAAGCTAGTGGATGTTCTGAGAATCAACCAGAGACTCAGGGAGAACAGGGACGCAGGAGCCCCACAGCTCATCGTAGAGGACCTTTGGGAGCTTCTACAGTACCACATTACGACATATTTCGACAATCAAACCAGCGGCATACCCCCTGCGAGGCATCGATCCGGACGACCTCTCAAGACCCTCACACAGCGTCTGAAGGGGAAGGAGGGACGATTCCGAAGCAATCTATCTGGAAAGAGGGTTAACTTCTGCGCAAGGACCGTCATCAGCCCCGATCCCAACTTGGGTATCAACGAGGTCGGCGTACCAGTGGTTACTGCCAAGGAACTCACCGTGCCGATCAGGGTAACGAGCAGAAACCGTGAACAACTGCGCCAGATGATCCTCAGAGGCCCTGATGTACACCCCGGCGTCAACTACGTGATCAGGAACGACACAAGCCGAGTAAGGATAACAGACAGGACGAAGTTCATTTGGTCAGGATTCAGATGCCTGAATTCGCAATGCCACTCGGGAAGCGACGATGAGCCGTACCCTGGCATGAGGCCCGACCTCAACTCCGTGCTGCCTGCGCCCAACTTCCTGCCGGGCCTAGAGCTCAGCAAGAAGATGCGAAGGACGCATCTCGGAGACTTCGAGGAGGAGTGGGTCGTCAACTTGGATCGAACCATCTCAAACCTTGGCGGCGAGGACGAGCGCGGCAGGTCACTGCCCGAGGACGACCCGAGGGCAGTCGTGCATCAGAGGTGGATATGGGAGCAGAACAATCCCGATGATTACCTGCCAGAGCATCTCGAGGTACACTGCCCCCACTGCGGAAGCCCGGCGACCGAAGACGAGTACGGCGAGTCGTACAGGACCGAGGTCGAAGACAGACTATCCACATTCGACAGGGACGGCAACCCGAAGCCGGGCGTCATCGTCGAGCGTCATCTGATCGATGGCGACGTTGCGATATTCAACAGACAGCCCTCGCTTCACAGGATGTCGATGATGGTCCATGAGATCAGGGTCATGCAAGGCAAGACCTTCAGATTCAACCTAGCGGACTGCACACCCTACAATGCAGACTTCGACGGGGACGAGATGAACCTCCACGTTATACAGAGCGAGGAAGCTCGTGCGGAGGCAAAGATCCTCATGAGGGTCCAGGAGCACATCATCACCCCCCGATACGGAGGTGCCGTGATTGGCGGCATTCACGATCACATCTCGGGCGCATACCTGCTGACCCAAGGTGGCAGAATACTCCCGCGAAACCTAGCGCTGGAGATCCTCGGATCAGTCGGCTGGGAAGGCGAACTTCCCGAACTCGTCGAGAGCGACGGAATCAGCGGATACCGTGGCTCTGACATCCTCAGCCTAATCGTTCCAGACGGCTTCACGCTCTCATATCTGAGCAGGAGCGGCGACCAGGTCAACGTGGCGGCGGGGAACGTAACAGGCACGATCGACAAGAGAGGAATAGGCGCCGAGGACGGACGCCTCCTGGATGCAGTCGTTCAGACACATGGCACGGAAGTGGGCGCCGAGTTCCTCAACAGGATGACGAAGATGACCATCGCAATGTGCACCTCACTAGGATTCACCACCGGGATCGACGACGAGGACCTCCCCCCAGAGGCTAAGGAAGAGATTGACGAGATCAACAGGGAGGCCAGTGAAGCGGTCGACACCGAGCTATCGAAGTACGGAAACGACGGAAGGCGCTACGAGACTAGGCCCGGAAGAACACCTCTGGAGACGCTGGAAGAGAACATCCTGCAGATACTAGACTCCGGCAAAGCGAAGTCCGGAGACGTCGCAAAGAGATACCTCGGAGAGACAAACGCGGCCGTCGTCATGGCGACATCCGGCGCCAGAGGATCGATGGACAACCTCGCGATGATGGCAGGTTCAATCGGACAGCCAAAGGTCCGTGGAAAGAGGCTTGAGAGAGGATATCAGGATCGGGTCCTATCGCACTTCCCGAGAGGAGTCAAGGGAGCCAAGGAGAAGGGATTCGTCTCCTCCTCGTTCAAGAGGGGGCTCGAGCCTACAGAGTTCTTCATGCTCTCCGTCTCCGGCCGCGAGTCGCTGGTCGACACTGCGGTTAGGACAAGCAAGTCAGGATACATGCAGAGAAGGCTGATCAATGCAATGGACGATCTCAAGGTCAATGACGACCTGATGAGATCCGTCAGAAACACCGCTGACAGGATAATTCAGTTCGAGTACGGAGAGGACGGAGTCGATCCAGCACGAAGCAGGAAGGGCTCCCCAATCCCGATTGAGCAAGTTCTCGATGCAGCATTGGGAGGTGATTCCTGATGGTCGTCAAGAGCGCAACCAAGAAGAAGCTGACCGATCTCGGCGTCGAGGAAGAGCACGCGCATCTGCTCGCAGACGACCGCAAGTGGGATGATGTAAAGATACTAAATCCGCAGCAGATAGCGGAGATATGCCAGACCGACTCAGGAACGGCAGCGTCCATACACACCAAAATAACCACTCCTGTCAAATCTGGCAGGAGAGATTCGGGGACGACCACCAAGCGCGTGAGAATCCAGAAGCGACGAGCATCCAGGAAGAAAACATCCCTCCCGCTCCAGAACTACAGGACTGAGGAGAAGAGCCAGCAGATTCTTCGAGAGATAGATCTGGAAGACCCGCTCTACAAGGATATCGAGGCCGCCTCCCAGAAGAAGGGAATGGTACTCACCCCGAGAATCATCTACGACCTCGTCGAGGGAGTACGCTCTAGAGGCGTCAGCAAACTAACTGCTAAGCAGATGAAGTCCATTCTAAGCGAGACTGAGAGCAGTCTGGCAGAATCCAGAGTCGATCCGCATGAAGCTGTGGGCATCACGACGGCGCAATCCATCGGAGAGCCCGGGACTCAGATGACCATGCGTACATTCCACTACGCAGGTGTTGCAACGGTCAACGTGACACAGGGTCTCCCCAGGGTCATTGAGATAGTCGACGCACGAAAGGCCCCCAACACCCCCACCATGATGATCTACCTCGAGGAGAAGACCCTCGACGGCAAGAAACTCCTCAGAACTAATGAGAAGCAGGTTCAGAAGATCGCTGCAGGCCTTGAGACCACAACGACGCGAGACATAGCCTCGATAGACGTCGACGTCGCCCAGCGGGTACTCACTCTCGACCTCAAGAATCAGAATCTCAGACTGAAGAATATGAACGGGAGAGAGGTCATGGACAAGCTATCCAGAGCCTTGAAGCTCTACGTCCAGGCCGACAACCCCGATCGCCCCAAGCAGCTGAAGCTCATACCAGGCGTCTCCAAGGAAGACGATCTTGCCAACCTTGCTGCTGACCCCCCAACCTACACTGCATTGCTCCAGCTCGAGGACAAGGTCAAGAAACTCAGGCTGAAGGGGCTGCCTGGAATAGCAAGAGCGAATGTGCAGGGACCTGACAAGAACACCGGCGAGTACTACATCGCGACAATAGGTTCGAACCTCTCCAAGGTAAGCGAATTCGCCGGAGTGGACAGGTCCAGGACCTACACCAACAACATCGTCGAAATATACCAGTACCTGGGTATCGAGGCGGCGCGCCAGTCGATCATCTCTGAGCTTAGAGACACGCTCGAGGGAGCAGGCCTAGATGTCGATGTGAGGCACCTCATAACAGTGGCTGATGTCATGACCAGCGAAGGCGAGGTAAGGGCGATAGGACGGCACGGTGTCAGCGGAACGAAGCACAGCATCCTAGCAAGGTCCGCATTCGAGGTCACCGTCAACCACCTTCTAAGAGCCGGAATTATCGGAGAGAGGGACAAGCTGAAGGGAGTCACCGAGAACGTCATCGTCGGCCAGCCAGTAGCCCTCGGAACCGGATCCGTCGAACTATTCTACGTGCCAAAGAACGACTAGGAGATGATTTAGATGGATATTTCAAGGCAAATCAAGCAAGGAATCAGCACCGGAGAGATCGTCTTCGGGCAGAGGGAAACCATCAGCGCGTGTGCCAGAGGCGATGCCAGACTCATCCTCGTGGCGGCGAACTGCCCTCAGGAGCATGTGGACGTCCTCGCATCCAATCACCCGAACATACCCGTTCACAGGCTCCAGATGGTGAACAGGGAGCTCGGCTCCGCATGCGCCAAGCCATTCGCAGTCAGCTCTATCTGCATAATCGATGCAGGTCAGTCGGAGCTCATGTCCCTGGATCACAACCTCTGAAACGACTGGTTGATGGCCTACACACGCATGGGGGCGCATGGGCGACGCCGTGCTCCGGGCACTCGAATCGGAGGGAATCGTCCTCGATACGAGTGTGGATGCTGTAGCGCCGGTCGGTTTTTCCTTCCTCGGAGAGTGTAAATCGACCCCGGGCGTCTCTCGAAAATCACTGTCTGTGTGGCATGCGCCCTACACTCATTTACCCCTCACCAGGCAGGATGCAGAACGACTCGTAATACACTCTTCAAGTCACTCCAGGTCCCTGCTAGCAAGTGAAAGGCCCATTCCCGAGGCTGTCAGGGAACTTCTGGAAGGCAACGGGTACGAGGTGTGGGACCGCGAGGAGATAATACGAATATTGGGCAAGGCACAGCTCTCGATAGGGGTCTCTCCTGATGAGGGGGAAGATGACGATGAAGGTTCTCACCCACTACTCGAGTCAGACTTCGTACTCGCCCGCAGAATAGACCTCCGAACCATCCTTGAAACACTTCGCATAGAAGGCATAACCAGGCCGATCCTCCTCGAAGTCAGGGCTTGGGCGACTTCTGCTACGTTGGTCGCCGATCATGGGGAAAGAATGGCAGGATCCGCGGTTGTAATTGAGAATCCATGGACTGGGTTGTTTCACAGCATGACCGAGCGGGGAAGAACCAACATCCTCATGGAAAGGATGGAGTGGGCCGGCGAGTGGAGCGAAGAAGACATAACGAGGAACGAAATCACCTCTAGATTGGATAAGAGGGCATCCCCCTCTGAAAGAGGTAGTTCAAGAGCATCTCTCCTGCAATGGTATCGAACTGATCAGGACTCGCTCAAGACGAGCATATTCAGGGCATGGGCCCCTGGTTGGGTGCTGACTGCATCAGACACGGGCAAGACGTACACCGTAGAGGGCCTCACTGGAAAAATAGTGCATCAGAACTGATCTCAGCCTTTGCGCTGTATCATCATCAGATCGTCAGTGGAGATGGTTCCGCCTGACATGAGCTGCTCCATGATGTCGGAGACCCCAGTTCTCTGATCTTCCGAACTGTCGATGTCCCCGCCGCTTTCTTTAGACTTCATGGCGAATATCAGGTCGCTCATGGAGTGCATGCATTTCAGGGACACAATATACCTCGAATGCATCTTGTCAGCCTCTCGCTTAGCCCTAACCAGTCCCGAGTGGGATTTATTCGCAGATTCCCTGAGCTTGTCAACCTCATCAGAAATCCTGGACATCACATCATGGGCTTGTTGAGCAGATTCGACCGCTCCCTCAACTTCCGTGTGGGCCTTATCCTGAAGCTGATCAGCCTTCCACAGCTCCTCTTTGAGCTCACTCAGTCCACCACCTTCAGCCTTGGCCTTCTTGGCTTCCTTGAGTTCAGCACTCAGTTCCTTCATCCTCTTCATGAAGGCCTTCTCCTTCATATTGAGCATGTTACGCTCGAATTTATTCTCGAGTTGGGTCATCTCGACCCTGATCTTTGAGACAGGCCTCTTCTTCGTGCCCTTTTCAGATTGCTCTGATTTTAAATTCGCCATTTTTTCCTTGACAGCCTTCAGGGCCGCACGCTTTTCCCTAGCAATCTCCGTACGCTCAGCGCGTACTTTCTTCAGATCCTTCACTTTCTGATTCGCCTCATCTCGGACGGCCTTTTTGTTCTGGACTTCCGTTATCAGCTCCTGAACCTGGAGGTTGAATCCGTTGCGCTCCGCTATACGCTGCTTGACTTTCTCATTCCACTGATCCCTCATTTCCTTGAACCTCGAAGCCTCCTCTTCGACCTCAGTAGGTTTGGAACCGAACAGATCCAATAGGTCGCTGGAGGTCAGTGCGCTCATCAGTGATCGTTTCCGGGTCCGGTGTCGCGCATATAAGCGAAACGTCCCTATCTTCCCCGCTCATGGCGCAGACGAGTCTTTCTGGCACCCCTCCTCACGGGAGAAATACGCCTCTTCTTCGTCTTTCCAGACGATTCTTTATCGCCCTTTTCGCCGCCTCCGCCCCCTGTATCGGATAGAGATCCGAGATCGACCCCCCTCTCCAATATCAACGCGACATCAGTGGCGTCAAGAGACGAACCGCTCATCACCCGATCCATCGCATCCGAGATCTTGCTCTCGGATTCTAATTTCTTAGCCATCTTTCTGAGCTTCTTCACTTCCTTGGAGATTTTATCCAACTCCTTGTCGATTTTATCGATTCTCTTGGATATCTTTCGCACTTCCTTGAATTCTGAACTCTTCTGACTCTTCTTCTCGTCATCCAGCTCCTCCTTGGGATGCTCGGAATCCAACTTCTCGATCGCCTCGATTTTGAGCTTGTTGTACTTGATATAGCGACTGTGGGCATCCTCCCCCTTCTCTTTGACAGATATTGCGGATACCAATTCAAAGAATAGGCTGAACTCCCTTATTTCCCTCGCAAGTGTCGGCATTGTGGTCAGGTCGTTGCTCATGACCGTTAGCTTCGCCAGACTCTTGTCCGCCCAACTCTTCAGAACATCGACAGGAGGGGGGACCGACTTGTTGATCAGATCTCGCTCTTTCTTGGCCTCCTCGGCAGCCTCCTTGTTCTCATGGAATGATGATAGGTGCTTTTTCCGGGAGTCTGATTTCTCTCGTGTGACAGATACAGAGGCCCTTTTTTCCTTGACCTGTCCAACAAGACCTTCCCGCTCGCTTCGAAGACTCCTTCTGGTTTCTTCCAGCAATTTGGCCTTCGAAATAAGATCCTCGGCGGATTCGGATGACGAAACGTCGCTCATTCCTCCTCACCGCCCTTCGCGCCCTCAGGGTTCTTCTTCGGAGGCTTTCGTTTCTTGGCCTTCGTTGCGAAACTCGCAATCCCGCCTTCTCCGACCCTTCTCGAATTCTGAAGAAGATCGTGACCGGCCCCCTTCTTGAAACCGTTTTTCACCACTTCTTCCCAGTACTTGACCGATGCGTCTGATTGCATCTCTAGTTCCATCGCCCTATCCAGCTGTTTCCTGATTTCCTTGTGCTCCTGCTCAAGAGTGATTCTCTTGGAATAGTTCGGGCGACCTTTCTCGCTCAACTCCACCATAGCCGCATGCTTCTTGTCGGCCTTCTTGAACAGGCTCGACATTTCCTTCCGCGTTGCTATGTACTCCACCACTGCGGGATTCGACTCTTTTCTGCTTTGAAGCCACATTTCATTCTCTTTCAACAGCTGAGAACGAGCAGCGATGAGGCTCCCTTCCGCCTTATGGTCCAATGCCTGGGTCTCTATCTTGTTCTCAATCTCAGTTATCTTCTCCTCAAGACGTTCCTTTGCCCATTTGGGCTCGAGAGTGATCATGCCGCCGGACTCGTCGATCGATACCCGAAGCTGCTTGAGCCTTGCAAGCTTCGGACGTGCCTTATCCCGTAACTCATTGCGCTCTTTCTTCAGCCGCGCTACCTCCTTGTTCGACTTCTCGTTACTATCAACAGACCTGCGCAGTTTGGGGAGAATAGACTCCTCCTCAGCCTGCAGAGTACGTATAACTCCCGGCAGAGCATCTCGTAGCATTATGCGCCTCGCAAGTAGCGATTCTGCGAGTTGAAGCGGAGTTGGCACCCCGCCCTCTGCTTCGGACACGTTCGATTCCAGTACCTGCTCTGCTTAAACTGCACGTAAAGACTCCAATCAGCCGCTGAATTGAAACAGGTTGAATCAGGGTGGGCCACGTGCGACCAGCGGATATTGCTCCATCTCTGTTGGTCGCGGCCCTATTCATCACCTCTGGGGCAGTATTAGCCGAAACCAGTGACGACTCAATTGTCGATTGGTCATTGGCAGTCTCAGAAGGCGTTTCAGGGGGTCCCTCAACCAATGGTTCCCTGGTGCTCTTGGGAGATATCGTTGATGTCAATTTTGTCGTATCCCCTGAATCATCCAATGGAGACGAAAGATGGGAGCTTTGGATTAAGCACGAGGAAATTTGGAATCTCCTTGCGCAGGGGGATTTAGATGAAGAGAACCCCAATCTGGATGAAAGTGTCGAATTGGGCGCTAATTCTAGCGGCTTACATGAAGTGCATCTCCGTCTCTTTCCAAGTGGTCGAACCCAATCCGTAGAATTCTACGTCGACACCAATCCACTCGATCTGGTGCCCGCGGGGCAGTTGGGCGTGGCAGTCAGAGGCGAACCGCTCCACAGTGGCGATTATGCCAGAGTATCGGCACTAGTTCACAACAGGGGGCTCGATACAGTATCGGCCCACCTCCATCTGGAGTCGGGTACAGATTCTTCCATCGGCTCAGATGTTTTCATACAGGCCGGATCATCGAAGGAGCTAGATTCTTCGATACAATTGGTCGAACCCGGTTACCGCGAAATATCTTGGAGTGTAGGGGGGGATGGTGTCGGCGTCTCTCATCAATTATCTGGGATAGTTTCTGTAACGGTTATGCCGATGCAAACGATAGACATAGCATCTGTCAATCACGATCAGGAGTCCAGCACGCTGGATATCACAGTCTTGCTGAGCGAAGGGCGTCAGAGGGACGTTGAAGTCTCTGCTGCGCCCGCATCGCTAGACGGTTCCGTCGAAGGATCGTCCAAATTGATCGTTTCCATACTTCCAGGTTCGCAGACGATATCCCTCCCGATTCAGGACTCATTCTCAGGCCAAATGGATGTAACAGTCGATGCACTAAACTGGCCCGGTGAACAGACCCGCACTCAGATTGGAATCGATGAATCTACATCATCTGCAACGGTAACGGCATCAGCATCCCAAATTTCTGCAGGCGAAGAATCAGTCGAGATAACCTACACGATACGGAACACGGGCACCACAAAACTCGATTCAGGAGTCATTGAGGCAGTTTGGGTTTTCGATGGCAGGGTGCTTGACTCCAAAGCAACCCCCCAGATTGGCACATCAGAAGAGCATGAATCCTCTGTAGATGTGACTCTACCTTCGGATACATCGTCAGGGGAAGTTAGGATCAGATACTCCTCGACAGGGATCATCGCCTCGGGAACAGTCTCCGTGACGGCTCCAGGGGACAGCGCCTCAGCATCAGAATTGCCATTCCCTCTGGAGGCTGCTGCATTGGGCGCATTAGCGGGACTGGTGGTCATCCTCCTCCTCGTACTCATCATGCGCACCTTCGAGAATGAGGTCAGTAGGACATCCGACGACAGATCGACGCAGGTCGAATCCTCTGAGTCCACCGTCAAATGCTCCAATTGCGGCTTGAGCCTGAGATACTCCTCGAATCAGGAAAGAATCACTTGCCCAGCATGTTCTACATCGATGGAGAATCCAGGAAATGAGTCGAAAAACGATTCATTGCCAACAATGCACGATAAACAGGACTCGACACCCGAGGTCTCATCACCAACCGATCTAATCGACTGTCCATCATGCGAACAGACCTTGAAGGTACCAATCAATCGGAGGCCCGTGGTCGCACGTTGCCCTGCATGCATGACGACATTCCGCGCCTTAACGGAGGAGTCCTATGACGAATGAGATTTCAGAAGGCGAAGAGGCATACCTCAGGCGTGCCTTGGAGGCATTCGAGGACAATCCCAGTCAGATTGTAAAGACGAGTGATCTAGCGGCCCGGCTGAACGTCAGCTCCGCCTCAGTCACGGAGATGATCAAGAAGTTAGCAGTAAGGAACCTCGTGACGCATGTACCCTACAAAGGCTCGAGACTGACTTCCGAGGGCTTCCTGCACGCCAATCAAGTCAAACGAAGACAGATGCTCATCGAAATACTCCTTTCCGAGGTAGTGGGCCTCGATGGAGATCTCTCCGACGTCGCATCCAAAATGGAATTCGCTCTCGAAAAATCGCATGAGTCGGCCTTAGACAGAATGTTGGGATATCCAGATCAATGCCGCGATGGGAGAAAGATTCCCACCCTCGGAAGAGAGATTGGCGACCCGACGCCCGCGTGCTCAATTTCTGAGATGGCAGACGGTCAGGCTGGAACTGTAACAGCGATAAGAATCAGCAAGGAGAACTCAGCAATCATGCTGAAAATCGATGTCCGTATCGGAACTATGGTTCAGAGGAGCAAAGGCGGATTCATAGTCGAAGGAATGGAATACCAAGCATCCGAATCGATTCTCGATTCGATATTTGTGGATACAGGAGGCCAGTAGATGGTCGATGAAGAGGGCTCTGAAGAAATCCCTTCCGATACCGGGGCGATGCTCGACGAGGGGAGGAGCGAACGTGAGCAGAGCATACATCAGATCATACTGAGGATTGAGCGCCTATTCATAACCGGAGGTCTTCGAATGGACTTCCTCACGCCCGCTGTACTGCTAATCGTACTTGGGTCCTCGGTCGCATATGCGGATTCCACGCCTACGTGGTGGGAAGGTGGCCTTGAAGAGCAGTTCGGGGTCGAGCTATCGGTGTTCCTGCTCTTAATATCGGGATTCATCATCATCGCAAACATATTCCTCATCTTCATCTTGTTCTTCAGTCTCAGACTCAATATTTCCTTGTTCGAGGAGCATGAACGAACAATGTCCGAACAGGGCATGACCATGACGAACTCGCAAGGCTATGCCGAGGTAAGAAGGATATTCGACGTAACCAGGAGAATCCTGAGAGGGAGGACCTTCGTACTCATCATCAGCTTCTTGCTTGTTGCAATGTCTCTGAATCCATTGATAGATGACTACAGGACGCCTCTATCGATGTTGGCACTTTCTTCCATATTAGCTTCCCTGGGCCTGCAGGTCACAGCCCCCCTAGGCACATTCAACACATTGGAACCATGGGGTCTATTGGACTCATACCAGCCAGCCGTCCACAAGACCCTCTTGTCGGACCCATTTCTGGATCTTGTAAGGGCCCACGCTGACCCTCTCCTCCACACCAGGATGTCGCTACATCTTGGGGAGATAGCAAGAAGGCTACCTGATCTCGACATGGTTGATTTCCAAGAAAGGCTACTGCATCTCTTGCACCTGAGGGCGTCAACCGCCATAGATGATGACGAGATGAGGAACAGGCTCTCCAAGTACATAGACCAGGACATCATGGACGAGCTGTTCGACCACCCCGAGCTGGGAGAGACAACTTGGGTTAGGTTGCTATCCCACTCAGCAATCGCTTGCCCCCCCTTCTTCAGACTCTATGATCGATTGAGACGCCAGCAAGTCGGAAACTCATTCGAAGACATATGGTTCGATGTCGATATCGAGAATCTTGCACAGGGTAGAACGAATCTGATGGCTGTCATTCTCAACAGGGGGAAATCTGACATCGATCTCATTCTAAGGGTCCAGACTCCAGACTTCAGACCCAAGGAGGGCGTCTATAGGCTCACTGTGCCGCCTGCGAAAACCTCCTCCAAGGACGAAGTCGAATCCCAGATAGAAGTCATGGGAGAATCTATGATTGTCTGGCAAAGCCTAATTCCAAGCGTTTTCGGAGAGGCCACTGTCTCGATCAGACTCGAAAACACTGAGGGAAGCCTCGTCAATGGGCGGGTTCTGAATGTCCAATCGAGGGCAGATTTGACAACCAGGTTTAGGAGAAGCCTAGGTTCTGCGATGATTGTAACTGCGATATTCACCGCGCTTATCCCTGCGATATCTGCGATCAGCGCAATTCTGCCATCGTTGTCTTGATGCAATCGATTCAAGAACGCAGCCCCCCGCGACACCACGTGGACGAAGGCGAGGGAGACCGCGAAGAAGACGATCTTCGTACTAGGCTTCACGCCATGGAAACCAAAGCAAAGCGCCTAAGGAATCAGAGGAATTCCTTCAGCGACGACGCCAGATCGGCCGCTGAGCAACGTGATGCAATACAGAATCAGGCAAAGGCAATCAGGGAATCGATAAACTCCATGATGGAAGAGCAGAAGAAGATCAGGGAAAGGGCCAAGGTTCACAGGACTCGAAGAGACGACATACAGACAAGGATCCGAGAACTAATCGGAAGGTCAAAAGGTCGTCGAGAAGATAACAAAAATTCGAGGTCAGTAGTCGTTCAACTCGCCGAGACAGAATCTGAGATAGGCAATATTGAGGACCGAATAATGACTGATGGAACACTGGGCCTGGATAAGGAGAACAAGCTGCTGAAGAAGTTGAAAACTCTCCGTCTGAAGAGGAAGGAACTCCTCCCCTCGGTCGAGGAGCATTCAATGATAAAATTGGACCTCAAGAACCTGGATGGGAGCATTCTGACCCTCAAGGCCGAAGCAGATGCGGAGCATCAGGCAATGATCGATGCGCACGAGGGAGCCGACAAGATATGGGAAGAGATCCGACCAATGTTCGAGGAGCGCGACTTCCTTCGATCGGAGGGTGACAGATTCCATGCACTGTTTGTATCGAATAGGAAGTCGGCCGACGAGGTCCACGCTAACCTGGTCGAACTCTACTCGGAAGTTGACGAAATCAAGAATGAGTTGAAGTCTCAAGCGGATGAGCAGAGACGATTCATCGACGAATACAACTCTGCCGCAAAGGAGAAACTGGCCACGCCCGAGGACTCCGAAGAGCTAGCCAACTCACTCGCAGAGGAACTGATGGCATCTGGTTCGATAACCCTGGGCGGTACCGGTATTGAACAGGCCACTGGCAAAGGCGGGAGCAAGAAAACTCGAAAATCAACAAGAAGGAACATCCAGGCTAGAAGAGGACGTTGAGTCACCAACCTCGCTGGTCCATCCTTACAGGCAGATCATCTATCTCGAGGCCGGGCATAGCCTCACCAATCATGGTGGAGGCTTCTGCGACTACGGAAGGATCGTTGTATGAATGGGTGGCCATCACAATGGCCTTCGCGGTTCTAACTGGATCAGACGACTTGAATATTCCAGATCCTACAAAAACGCCATCCATGCCCTGACGCATCATAAGAGCAGCATCAGAGGGCGTTGAAATCCCTCCTGCAGAGAATGTAACGACTGGAAGTCTGCCAATACTCTGTACATCCTCAACAACCGATCGTACTTCTGCTCGAACTTCTTCATGCGTGCCGAATGGAGTTTTTGAATTTCCAAGATTCATTGTAGACGCAGAGTTGACCCTCTTGAAGCCGGTCATTATCTGATCAACGATTTCTTCAATATCTCCATCGTTCTGGAGATACTCAATTTCCGAGGCAACAATTCTGGCATGCTGCACCGCACTGACAACATTGCCCGTACCGGCCTCGCCCTTCGTACGAATCATAGCTGCCCCTTCCGCTATCCTTCTCACAGCCTCTCCGAGATTGGTACAGCCGCAGACAAAGGGTACGTCGAAACTCTTCTTGTGTATGTGGTAGAATGGATCCGCTGGAGTCAAGACCTCAGACTCATCAATCATATCGACTCCTAACTCCTGAAGAACGCGCGCCTCATCCTCGTGCCCTATACGCGCCTTTGCCATCACAGGGATGCTCGTCGTCTCGATTATCCCCCTGATCATGTCAGGATGACTCATTCGAGCAACTCCTCCTGCAGATCGGATGTCCGCAGGGACTCTCTCTAAAGCCATGACTGCGACTGCACCGGCGTCTTCCGCAACAGCTGCCTGCTCAGCATCCACCACGTCCATTATGACTCCGCCTTCCTGCATTGTCGCAAAACCCCTCTTCAGAAGCTCTTGGCCATACTTCATGGAGGCTAGATCGATAGAAGGCATCTTTGGACCCTCCATCAGTCATCCGCAAGTACGGGAGAATCCCCTTCTGCTATCGGGAGATCTAACGCCTCTGTTTCGTTCCTTTCTATCCAAGACTCCATGTCACCGGGAACATCCGTATCGGCAAATATCGCCTCTACAGGGCATTCAGTCACACATGCGGCACAATCGATGCACTCATCAGGGTCTATGACGAGATAATCGTCGGCTTCCCTAAAGGCCTCAACAGGACAGACTACAACGCAATCCTGGTATTTGTGCTTCACACAGGCCTCGGTAACTACGTGCGTCATGCTATCCTCATCTCCTTCACCGCGACACTCGTTCTTGAAACCTCGTCTCAATCCCCGGCATGTTCTGCGTATCTGCTCAGTAGTGATGTGGCTTCATCGATGATCTCCTGACCAGGATAACATTCAATCTTGATCCGAAGTTTCACCGAGTGTCGAGACCTGGCCCGACTAGCCAGAACATGCTCTCCTGCTACGAATTTCTGAAGATCGAGTCTGACATGCAGGAATTTCGAATCGTCCATCCTTGATTCGACCCCCATCTTCAGGATCGAATCCCACAAACCTCTCTGCACTAATGACATGGAGACTCGAATATCCTTTTTCCGATTAATGCGCGATCTGAGCATCGTTTGACGAGCCCCATGGTGTGATTTTACATTCTCCCATTCGATTTCCACGCCCTCAGGGAGAACCGACTCCAAGGCCAAGGCCATCATGTCAACATCGTCGACCGCAGATGATATGATCGTCCACTCAATCGAGTGTGCACCCATGGTGTGGGGTGCAAGCCAATGCGAATATATGCGACCCCTTATTTTCCACTCACAGGCGGCCGTTTGAAATACTGGTCCCGGCTGGCCCGGCCTGCATACGGGGAAGCCCCCGAAATACTGAGGCGTACCACATGGCCAAAAGCGCGAAATCCAGGTTAGCGGCACGTAAGCAGAGAGACAAGTGGAGGGCAAAGCGGTGGTACACTGTTAGAGCCCCTAGAAATCCATGGTCCTACAGGAATATTGGCGAGACAATCGCCGAGGAAGACTCGATGCTTGAAGGCCGTATATACGAAATGATGCAGAATGAGCTCGACGGCGATTTTTCTAAGATGCACGTCAAGGTAAAATTCAGGATCACGCATACGGTGGGATCTGACGCCATCACCGAGTTCATTGGTCACGAGGTTGCAAAGGATCACATCAGAAGGCAAGTTCGTCGTGCGAGATCAAAGGTCGATGATACGGTTGACATCGTCACAGAGGACGGCTTCTACGTGCGATTGAAGCCACTCGTAATCACTCACAGGACTGCAAAGTCAAGTCAAAAGCAGGAGATAAGGTCGAGGGCCAAAGAGATCATTCTCAAGGCAGGAGCAACTTCCACATGGGTCGGAATTCAGAAATCTATCATGGACGGATCCCTGGAGTCCTCCATCAAAGATGCAGTTTCTGCTATTCACCCTGTTCGAACGGTTTTGCTCAGAAAGACCCAACTCATACAGTCCGGAGTTACTGTTGATGATGGCCCCACCCTCGAAGAGATAAGGGCCGAAGAGGAATCTGAGAAGAGCACCCCTGCCCAAGAAGACTCGGAGGAAGAGTCCCATGAGAATGATGATGATCAAGAAATCGACGTTGAAGCTTCCGAAGACGTAGAAGTCCAGGAAGCAGAATCCGAGGAAAAGGGAGACGATGATGTCCCTGATTATGCCTCATTGAAGGTGGCAGAACTCAAAGAACTCCTCAAAGCGGCTGGAAAGCCCGTCTCTGGAAAGAAGGCTGAATTAATCGCCCGATTAATGGAGTGACCATGACCGAACGTCTGGCGATCATCGCCGGAACTGGCATGGATCGCCTCTCTAAGTCAATATCTGCCTCGGAAACATCTAGTGTCAGATCCGATACGCCTTGGGGTCAAGTCCCGATTGTCATTCTGAAGGTAGAAGGGTGCGAGATATTCCTCGTAGATCGCCATCATTCGGATAAGCCTGGATTCAGAACCCCTCCTCATGAGATAGAGCACCGTGCCGTCGTACATGCCATCAGGAGCGTGAATCCCGACCTCATAGTAAGTGTGAATTCGGTCGGCACGATGACAGAAACCCTCCCGCCCGGACGAGTAGGCGTTGTAACCGATGTCCTCGACCTATCTTCGAAGGCAATCACGTTTCACGCATCCGATGCAGTCCATGCGGATAGAACCAACTTATTCTCTAGACGATACATGTCTCTGCTCGAGACTGCTGGTATAGACGGACTAGTAATCTCGAAAAGGCTGGTATCTGCACAATGTGTTGGCCCACAGTTCGAAACACCAGCAGAGATCCACGCTCTTTCCGGGATGGGTGCTGATGTTGTCGGCATGACTCTGGGCCCCGAATCTCGATTGGTATCTGAGACCGGGATACCCCATGTAGCGATATGCTGCTCGTCTAATTGGGCTGCGGGAATGACTCCGGGGGACTCTTCTGCACCAATCGACCACCATCAGGTGGAGGCTTTAGCGGACTCAATAAGGTCGATAGTTGCGAATTGCATCCTCACTCTTGTCGAGGGTTGACTAGATTCCTAAAATCGCTGTATGAATGCCATCACATCAGAGCAGATGGCGTAAGTTCATGCATCGTGCCCCACAAGCCCCGTCATGAGGCCCAAAGAAGTAGACGACTGGATGAGAATCGACACAGACCTGCAATCCACTCCAGACGGGTCGTGGGTGACGATGATGAGAAGAGTCGCCATGTTCCATCACAAGCATGCGTTCTCATCGGAAGACAACAATGGCCATGACATGGGTTACAGAGTTGCATTGACCATCGAGGAGTTGGGCGAACTCTCTGCAGCCATAACTAAGGGAAAACCACCCCAAGAGGCTGCAGAGGAGCTTGCCGATTTACTGATTTTGATCTTGGGCCATTCTCTTGCGATGAAGGTCGATCTTGAGAACGAGTTCCACAGAAAGATGGACAAGATAATGACCAGAAAGGCCAGACGAGGTAATCTTGGAATACGTGTGACCGAGTACGGTCAAGAATAACCGGGATTACAGTGTTATCTCAGTATCTCGTTCTGAATCCCAATGCCCTTACCACGCACCAACCAGCCTTCGCCTCGAAGATTGCAAAGGCTCCACCAATAACCATCGCCAGCACTCCAAGGGTCCCTATTGACTCGGGCACGGGTATTATCTCCAGCATCAAGATGAGGTAAGCGATGGCCCCGCCCAGTATGGCAAGAAGCCCGCTAACGAACCTCAATAATCTGCCTTTGGAGTCGATATTACACTCTAGAGCCATGCACCAACTAGGTCGCATTCAGATATTAACAGGTGTTCGCGACCCCAGTCATATTCTGCGCCAAATACTGTAGGTGGATGCATGCTCGTCATGCTCAGATGCAACGTCTTCTTCGATTACATCTTCCACCCACTGGCTTCTATCCCAATCAGGGAATTTTGCGTCTCCATCCACTGACGTGTGTACCGTAGTGATGTGTATCTCCTCGCACCTCTGAATCATCAGGCCGTATATTTCGGCTCCGCCGATCACCCACAACTCGTCACAACCCTCGGAGTAGCCGATTTCCACCGCTCTCCCGTCATAAAGAGCGACCTCCGCTCCGTCTATCTGGAGGCTAGAATCCCTAGATAGAACAATATTTGTTCTTTCTGGCAACGGCCGATATGAATCTGGGAGAGAGTCCCAGGTCCTCCTCCCCATGACCACTGCATTGAAGCCATCTCCTGAAGTGAGCCTTTTGAAACGCTTCAAATCAGAAGACATTCTCCATGGCAAGCCTCCGTTCTTTCCGATGAAACCGGATTCATCCATTGCCACGATCATTGCAATTTTCATGAATTGACCTCAGATGCTGATGGGGGCTGGAATATGCTCGTGATGGTTGTAGTCCACTATCTTGATATCTTCAAACGAGAATCCATCAATCTCCTTTATGAGCGGATTGAGCTCGATTTTAGGAAGCTCGAGAGGCTTTCTCTGAATTTGGAGACGAGCTTGATCAGTATGATTGAGGTAAAGGTGACAATCGCCGCCTGTCCAAACGAATTCACCGGGAGAGAGATCGCATACCTGTGCCATCATACATGTGAGGAGGGCGTATGATGAGATATTGAACGGAACGCCGAGAAATGCATCCGCACTCCTTTGGTAGAGTTGGCAAGATAGCTTTCCATCTGCAACATAAAACTGGAAAAGAGCATGACATGGCATTAGCGCCATCTCATCAAGCTCGCCTACATTCCAAGCGGAAACGATTATCCTTCGACTTTCAGGGCTCTTGCGTACCATCTCGACAGCGGATGAGAGTTGATCTAGTACCCTGCCATCGGATGCAGTCCATCTTCTCCATTGCTTACCATATACAGGCCCGAGATCCCCATTTTCGTCTGCCCACTCGTTCCATATTCTCACTTTGTTTTCTTTTAGATATGCGATATTCGTATCACCACTGATGAACCATAGAAGCTCATGTATTACCGACGGCCAGTGCACCCGTTTCGTTGTTATCGCTGGAAAGCCGGCTTCAAGGTTGAAGCGCATTTGATGACCAAAGACCGATATGGTGCCCGTACCGGTACGGTCTTCCTTCCGAACTCCCTCATCGAGAATCCTGCGCAGCAGGTCGAGATACGCCTCCACCTTTAACCCACGACAGCACAAGTCCTTGAACGATGTGTTCATGGCGCGCCCATCGATCTTATGGTGGACATCAGCTGATCTGTGAAATTTCGGTATATTTTGCCCATTTTTATTTGAATTTCTCCGGGCTCCTGTTCAAGAAGATTGAGTAACTCCGCCTCATCCATTGACCCTCCTTCAGGGGACCCAATCCATTCGGCGAATGAGATTGGTTTCCCGATTCTGACAGTAACGGGTGCAAATAGTCTGATGTTCATTTTTCCCGGTTGCATGAATTTCCTGGCGCCGATTATGGCGATAGGAACTATCTTTGCGTGGGGAAACTTCACTCCCAGGCGCGCAACACCTGTTTTTCCTTGTTGGAGGAATGGGGGCTCTTCACGTCTAGATCGGGTCCCTTCGGGAAATATCCCCATCCATCCGCCGTCCTTCAGAACATCAACTGCTTCAGCCAGAGCCCCTGCCCCTCCTGCCTCACGATTCGTCTTGATCTGCCCTGTTGTTAGCATGGCTATTTTCGTAATGCCTCCATCGAAGTGTTCACTCTTGGCAAGATAACGAACAGGCTTCCTCGCACCCATGATCACTGCTATGGGGTCGATATGCGATGTATGGTTGCCGGCTAAGATGACGGCCCCATCCCTGGGCAAGTTGTGCAGCCCTTCGTATCGGACATTGGTCAGAGACCTGACCATGGGAGGAAATACCCTCATCAGTATTCTGTAGAAAAGTGGAGGAGGACGCTCTTCGCCAGTACCGCTGAGTCCTGTGAACTCTGCTAGACGCTCGAATACGTCGGTCATCACCCTCTCGCATCAGATAATCGATTTCATGCTTTTTGTATCACAAGCCTTCATCACGCCCATCGGTGCCGACAATATGTGGATGCGAGAAAGAGGCTACTCGCTGTCACGTTGGCAGTGATGCTTTCATCAGTGACCTCTCTGCCTGTGCAGGCAGAATATAAGGACGATACATGGCTTGGAAATGTAATCGGTCCCGAGCTCCTCGTGCTTGGCGATGAGTTCGGATGCCAAGGCCTTGAGAATGTCGATCCAGAAGAGGATACTAATTCAGTAAGCGCATGCTCCCAATATTTGACGTCTAAAATAAACGCCTCGAGATGGGGTCAGAACCCTATCTCTTTCGGAACCCCTGAGGGCGAGATATCCGAGAATCTAACAGAAGCTCTCATTGAGGAGGGATTCAAGATCATCGGGGATTTGTCTCATAGTGATGATCCAAGATTGAGAGTCATCTCCAGAAACGGCGGCTCGATAGAGTCCGGTCTGGCAGATAGGTCATTAATCGAAGATAGTGAACCGGGGAAACTGGTCTCACTCTACTGGATTGCCAGAATTGACGATTTGAATATACGAAGGGACAGAGACGTAGTGGACTGGCTGTCCGAGCAGCCATATTGGTTTACAACATGGGGCGAATGGGCGACTCACGAGGAATCCTCGTCGAGAATAACCGTACATTACGCCAATGGAAGCACTGAGATAAGCAATCCTGATAGCCTTGGATGGTCTACTCCTGGCACAGTCAAGATTACCGGATTGGTTGACAGACCAGATATGGATTGGTCTGACGGGGGTCATGCTCCTCTGGATCCAGATGAAATCCGCCTTAGGGGGGGCCATAGGTATTCCAATGGCACGCTGATAATCACCATACCACAAGGAGAATCTGTGACTCTCGAAGGGATTCACGCGGATGATATCGAAATTGAGGCTACTTTGTTCAACGATCACGAGAAAGGAGTTGCTATCGCCGGTCACCACACGACAAATATGAGGGAGTGGAGCCAGGATTTCAGGGACACTCCCTTGAGATTCACCTGGCTCATCGAGCATTCCGAGATTCCTGAGAAGACATTGTTCCTCCCAATCCTAGCTCTGAGCGTACTGATCGCAACCCCAGTCGCAATAAGATGGGTTCTAGTCAGGGACAAAGAAGACCAATCATACATCCGGCCCGGTAATCTCGACGCCGTGAGAAACCATCTCCCTGATGACTCTTGACAACACTTCATCGGACAGAACTTCAGGAGCATGTACTCCCGGAGGAAGCATTTTCGAATCCTCAATCCACGCTTCTGTGCATATCGCAGTAACGAGCCCGGTTGTCCTCGCCATCGAGTGTCCGTCATCACCGCCATAGTCTTGAACAGTCCATTCCATAGTTTCCCCATCACTGCCCTCTGCCAAGACGCGCAGCCATGTGAACTCAGGCACCTTGGGGTCGTACCTCCATTCTTCGATCAGTTGAAACTCATCCAGATCCCCGGAACCCCTATGATCGATGAATTTCTGAATATGCCCCGGCCACCTCACCGTGTACTCTGACATATTTTCACATGGAATCGAATTCAACAAGGACCTCAACCCGTCTGTAAGGAATGCCTCCATCTCCCCCCTCTCATCAACATCCACCGTATGGCGATCCGACAAGGCCGGTATCACGACCGACTCCCCGTCTCTGATGACTCGTGCAGGCCTCGTATATTCCTCGATCACGTCTGAAGGTGAGAATGGAGCCATGTACTTCCATTCCCCCCAAGGTCCTGTTGGATTCCCGCCGACCCATATTTTCAGATCTCGCAATGGCCCCATTTTTCTGTATGCATGCGCTGAAAGCATGTTTGAGAGCCCAGGAGCGATACCAACGTCCCATAAAATGGTCGCACCGTAGTCTCTCGCTTTCTGATCGTCCCGATCTGGCGTGAACTTGCTGAAACTTAGATCCACGAGGGCACAGGGCCGCTCAGCGAGCAGGGTGGTGCACACATGCCCTATGGAACCCGGTAGCATGTTGATGATGAAAGAATCTGTGACTGAATCCTGAATCAACTCGTGAGGATATTCATCATGCTCGACGTAATGGACCTCAACACCGGGCACACCCTCCACCCTGTATGGCTGTTGATCGTATGCGTGCACTTCATGCCCCTTGCCCGCCAGATATCGAATAACGTATGATCCGACCAGTCCAGCTCCGAAACAATGTATCTTCGCCATGACTTGCGGGAATAATGGGGTATTATTGCCTCTATCGGTCAACTCAGTCAAAGGCTTGATTGCCATAATCGGGCAGCAAGCATCATGGCCGACATCGGAATTGACCCATGGGGCTCTGATGACTCCACGGATTACGATGCTCTTTCGGAGAGGTTCGGACTCGAGAAAATGGACCTCTCTGTCATCAAGAACCCAAGTATGCTTCAGCGACGAGACCTAGTTTTTGCACACAGAGACCTCAATGTGCCACTATCTGCAGCTGAACGAGGAGACCCCTTCGGCGTTTTAACCGGACTAATGCCGAGTGGCAAGATGCATCTCGGACATACGATGGTCATAGAGCAGGCAAAATGGTTCCAAGAGATTGGTGCCGATGTCACAGTCGCAGTAGCAGACCTCGAATCAGTGGCTACCAGGGGGATGTCACTCGAGCAGGGCCGAAAAGTCGCATTAGAAGAGTACGTCTCGAATTACGCGGCGATGGGCCTCGATCCCGATAAGACCAGTGTTTACTTTCAGAGCAGTAGACCAGAAGTACAGAGGCTCGCTTTCGTTCTTGGGAGACGAACTAATCTTTCCGAACTAGGGTCAATCTATGGCTTTGGAGGAGATACCAACCTTGCACACGTACAGGCCCCGCTTGTTCAAGTTGGAGACATACTTCACCCCATGCTCGATGATTTTGGAGGACTACGTCCAATTGTGGTCCCCGTGGGCGTCGATCAAGATCCACACATCAGACTCACACGAGACATTGTATCCAAAACGCAGTGGTTCAACATAAGGCATGCAAAGCCCACAGGCCTCCTTGTTTCGCTCAGCGTTCAAGACGATAACAAGACCGCATTTGGGACGTCGGAAAGCGGGCGAATCGACAAATCAAAGAGGAATAGTGTGATATCGTCAATCGTGCAAATATTGCTTGATCTGGGTTTCGCAGACGTTACTTCCAACCCCTCTCACGGTACGGTAACCATTCCAGCTGCCACCAGATCTGATGAGCAGGCAATTAGGACCAGGCTATTGGAACTAGAACGTTCGATGGGGGGTCTCGGCCTGATGGCCCCAGCATCTAGCTACCACAGGTTCGCCATGGGGCTCACTGGCGGCAAGATGTCTTCTTCTAAACCAGAAACCACGATCTTCCTTAATGATTCAATTGAGAGTATGAAAAAGAAGATTCGCAAAGCACACAGTGGTGGCCAGCCAACAGTGGAGGAGCATAGGCGACTGGGCGGCAATACGGATATTGATGTAGCATACCAATATCTTCGATTCTTTTTCGAATCGGATGATTCCGAACTCGAACGAATCTCCTCTCAATATTCAGCTGGCAGTATTCTAGCAGGCGAGATGAAGCAGATATGCATCGAAAAAGCCGAAGAATGGCTATCCGATCTATCCGAGAAACGTTCTCAATGGTCGGATAGGCTGGAAGAATTCCTTTCCTGACGGCCAACACAATCGGATGCGCAGTCACTCCAGATCTGACAAATCGAAAACAGGTACACTAGGGCCCGTATAGAGCCCCTCAACCTCTTCATTTGTCAGATTTCTGCTACTTGCAGAATCATGCATTATCTTGGAATGTCCAAATGGATCGAGGAGAACAAGAGACATTGCATGGCCATCACCTGACTTCGCATCGGCGAGGCGTCGAAGAAACGCCTCACACGAATCGACATCCCGCATGTCGCCTTCCGATTGCGCTTGCCTCATGAGCATCCCTATCGCATCCTCGAAGCGCGATATGACTCCTTCAACATTGGAAACATAGCCATCAGCGGCTACTCCCGGCTCAACTTCTATGTCGAGCTCAGGTATCCTAACGGTGCATGATGATGACCTCACCACACGGCCATCGAGGGTACTGGCGTTAATTGGAATGGACCAAGCCACGGGTTCCCCCCCATCTCCTGCTATGAAGTCGGTCTTTCTCCAACCACATGATTTGCATGCGAGAGTTAACTCTGTTTGCTCCCCGAAATATGGTATCTCGTGAACGTTAACTAACATGGAAACCGATGACTCTTCGTAGCACATCGGGCATGATTGCTCGATCACAGTCTCCACTTACGGCCCCCCAGTTCCTCTGGCTTGATGGGTGGAAGGCAGTAGAAGAAGCCTCGAATGTCCAAAGTTCAGGAGTTGGCCGCCCATCTGTTGCTCCACGAATACGGTGAGGGGGTCAATCACCTCAGACAGCCTTTCCGGATGATCGATGATTGGCGATACGTCTACGATGACTATGTCACCCTGGGAGACCCAGTCCATCAGTGCCGGGAGACCGTCTGAACCGTCAATCACAGCATTCCTCAAGATTTGGCCCCCTTCTTCCGGTATAGGGGCATCCGGATACATCTTTCCTAGATCGTGAAACATAGAGCCGTCACCCAATTTCGACCTCTCTCCGAGTTCATCGGAAGGCCCCCTCATGGGGTCCTGTCAAGACCCCACCGCTTGAGCCCATCGGACGAAATAGTCTGAATGGCTTCATAAAGGGGTCCGGAGGTCCAGATTCAGCGGCGATTCGCCCGCTGGTGTTCACATGCCTATTGAGTCAGAGGTTATCAAAACTGGAACGAGTACTGTAGGAATCACATTTGACGGCGGAGTTGTCGTTGGTGCAGACCACCGAGCAACCATGGGGAACTTCATCGCAAATAAGAATGTGAAGAAGTTGTTCCAGATATCTGGAAGAGTTGCCCTTACAACGGCCGGACTAGTCGGTCACGCACAATCTCTGGCCAGGATGCTTTCTGCCGAGCTATCGTTGTATGAGTTGAAGAGAAACACTCCCATGACAGTTAGGGGTGCTGCTACGTTGACGGCCAACATCCTTGTTGGAAGACCCCATTATGTGCAACTGCTCATAGTGGGGGTCGATGAATCGGGTTCCAGTGTTTACAGCATAGACTCAGCTGGTGGTTCGATTCCAGATCTGTACTGCGCCACGGGTTCAGGAAGCCCCTTCATGTATGGCGTTCTTGAAGATCAGTTTTCACCCAATATGACTAAGGAAGAAGCGATTGCTCTTGCCGCAAAGGCTCTTCTGGCGTCCGCTCAGAGAGACAGTGCCAGCGGAAATGGCATGGATCTAGCAGTCATCACCATGGAAGATGGCTACATACAGCTATCAGAAGAGGAGATAGCCTCCGCACTTGACTCAGTTTGAGAGTATCAGATTCCCCGGGTATCAGCCCAGCACCCCCTGTTGTGCAGAGCCTATGGAGACGAGGTTTAGAAATGAGACTCACCTTGAATGAGGTTAAGAAGAAAATCGCTGGCATGGTCCCTTCTGGACTAGAATATGATGTCGATGTAGAAGCAGGCTCGATAGCCATAATCACCAGCCACCCACAGTCCTTCGGAAAGGGTGGTGGCGAGAGTCTCACGGTCAAGATCGCGAAATCAATCAAAAGAAGGGTCGTCGTAAGGCCTCATCCCAATCTTCTATTGTCTGAAGACAAGGTTGAGCAGAGGGTGAAGGAACTCATTCCCGCTGAGGCAGAGGTCAGAAATGTCTTCATCGATCCAGCACTTTCCGAAGTCACCATCGAATGTGACGATCCCTCTGTAGCCGTCGGCCCTAAGGGTTCGGTCATTCAAGCACTTAGGGATGATATAGGCTGGCTCGTCAATGTTGCAAGGGCCCCAGCATTCGAGAGTAGAACACAACACGACATCAGGAGATATAGGAGGGAAATGGCTGACGAGAGAAGGGCTCTTTTGAGAAAATTCGGCACAAGGATATACCGTCCAAAGAGAAGAGGACCCTCATGGGCCAGACTTACTGCCCTCGGCTCATATCGGGAAGTAGGCAGGGCAATGCACTTGGTTACTACCAATGAATCTCGAGTACTTGTCGACGTTGGAGCCAAGCCCACTACGAATAGGAATGAGATACAACCATTCTTCACAGCGCCAGAACTGCTGCCTTTGGAGAACATCGATGCTGTAGTCATAACCCATGCTCACGTGGACCACATAGCAATGTTGCCCGTTCTATTCAGATACGGTTACAGGGGACCAGTCTATTGCACCCCGCCCACAAGGGATCTGATGACGCTATTGCAGATAGATTACATCAAAGTCGCCAAGGCAGAAGGAGTTGAACCGCCTTACAGCAAGGCCGACATACAGGAGTGTATCAAGCACGTCGTCGACATTAGTCATGGTGACAAGACAGACATAGCGCCAGACATCAAGATATCACTCGAGAATGCAGGCCACATACTCGGATCATCGTCTGTTTACATGCAAATAGGAGAGGCCAATAACGAACATCGCCTACTTTTCTCGGGGGATATAAAATATGAGAAATCTTGGCTATTCGATGCAGCAACTGTGAGATTCCCGAGGGCTGACACTCTTGTTATCGAGTCTACCTATGGCGGGCCACAAGACTTCCAACCGAATCGAGTAGACGCAACTCAAGAGATTCAGGATTTGATCAAACTCGCGGTATCGAGGAGTGGCAAGGTATTCTGCCCAGTATTCGCTGTCGGAAGGTCGCAGGAAGTGATGTTGGCGATAGATCAGCTATTCAAATCGGGAGACGTATCCCCCGTCACCGTCTGGCTTGATGGGATGATATCCGAGGCTACGGCGATTCACGCCAGCCATCCAGATTTCCTCAATAGGGATCTACGGAGACAGGTCCTCAAGGGCGGCGAAGAGAATCCATTCAATTCACCATGGTTCAAGCAGGTTGACTCCAGGGAGCAGAGGGAGTCGATAATCAACGACCCTTCGCCCTGTATCGTATTGGCAACTTCTGGAATGATGACCGGTGGCCCGATCATGGAGTACTTCAAGAACTGGGCGCCAGAACTCAACAACACTCTCTGTTTCGTGGGTTATCAGGCATCTGGCACTCTCGGACGCAGACTCCAATCAGGTCATCCAGAGGTCCCCCTTGTGGACAGAGGCCAGACCCACATGATACCAGTTGCATGTAACGTGGTTACGATAGATGGCTTCAGCGGTCATTCGGATAGAAGGCAGTTGATGGACTACGTAAAGGCCCTAAATCC
>Ga0115011_10000685_pt1 | contig 26411 bp, 18 predicted proteins | sample TroAtlMetagenome_2_FD_88705 | JGI IMG/M metagenome (GOLD analysis project Ga0115011, IMG submission 88705) | Marine eukaryotic phytoplankton communities from Atlantic Ocean - Tropical Atlantic ANT8 Metagenome | ecosystem: Environmental > Aquatic > Marine > Oceanic | place: Tropical Atlantic...
GAACCAAGGGAAGCGACGTTTCAGGTTCAACGGAATCGATAATCGCATCCACAAGCTCGGGATCATCGTAGGAGTGACCCGCAATCTCCAGGGGCTTGGTTAAAACCTCCCGCAGCGTTTCACCGTCCGGACTCTTGAGAATCATCACGTTGCCCAAGACCTCTCGAGCGGACTCTCCCATATTCGCCCACGCGCCGAGAAAATCATCTCGCAGAGTAAAGACAACGCGAACGGGTTCTGCAGGATCGTCGGCAGCCCCACAAATCGCATCCACAAAGGACGTCTGACTCTTTTCATCCCGACTGAGCGTAAAAAGCTCTTCCATCTGGTCTACCAAAAGAAGAACACGCGCTTCCCGCTGTAGGGCCAGTTCACGCAGATAGACCGACGCCATATGCGGCGTCTTTTCTAGAATGTCATGGAGTTCCCGAACCGCATCCGAACGGGTCCGAGGTGGAGGTGTCGTATCGCTAATCTTCAAAACCACGGGGGTTGGATTCGGCGACGATTCAATATGACCGACGGGATTGCTTCCCGACTCTCCTTCCAAGGCTGAAACCAATTTGCTGGCAAGACGACGCAAGGGATCGTCAGAAGGCCTTATCCGAAGCACAATCCACCGAGCGCTTTCCCGTAAACGGGGAATCACACCCGCTTGAATAAACGAACTCTTTCCGACCCCCGAAGGGCCAACAATCGCCATGATGGACTCTTGGCGCATGCGTTCGCTACACGCTGAGATTTCAGCGTCACGTCCAAAGAAGTAATCAGCATGTCGCTCGGCGAAGGCAAGAAGACCTCGGAAAGGGCTTTCTCCCTGCTCAAAATGCCGGCGTCCCTCGTAGATTTGCTCCATCAAGCGCTCGACAACTTCTGATGCAGAAGGTCTAGAGCGTGGGCTCTTCTTCAAACAATCTCGGATCAACTCGACCACACCAGGCGGTGCGTCTTCCAGCCCCTCATCGAGAGGCATCGCCTCATCGCTTGTTACCTTGTGCATCATCGCAATGGGGCTGGTGTCAGGAAGAGGCCGACTTCCGACGATTAATTCATAAAGAATCAGTCCAATCGCCCATACGTCTGTCGTTGGTGTGACCTCTCCAGACCACTGTTCAGGAGCCATATAAGCAGGCGTTCCGTGAATCTTCCCGCTTCCACCTGAGCCCGATGTCATCGTGTCTTCTTGAGCTTCGGGATTAAGCGCATACGCTAAACCGAAGTCCACAACGCGAACACGCCCATCGGTAGGTATCAATACATTCTCGGGCTTGAGGTCGCGATGCATCACATCATGTCGATGTGCTTCATTGATGGCCTGAGCGATCGCAAGGCAGATCCTCAAAGATTCGTACAAGCTAAGACTGTACTCCGAGGTTCGATCTGCCAGATTTTGTCCTTCCAAATACTCCAAGGCCACGTAGGGCGTCCCGCTAACCTGACCCACGGCATAAATAGTGACGATATGCGGGTGGTTGAAACGCGCCGTCGTTCGAGCCTCGAAAAGAAACCTATCCAACGAATCACGGGTGCTAGACAATTCCTGGCGAATCACCTTAAGCGCCACTTTTCGCCCAAGCTGTTCATCTCGCGCTAGATAGACTTCGCCCATACCGCCACGGCCCAAGAGGCGAATGACACGAAAATGGTCAAAAGACGTTCCGGGCGGACAATAATTGACGTCGAATGGAACTGGACTGGCAACCTGGCCTGTCGCAAAACCGCGACTGGCCAAAGTATCCTCAGAAATAGTCTCATCTGCGACAGGATTATGTCTTTTCGTCGGAGCAAGAGGGGCTGGTTCAGGATCCTGAGCCAACTCCATAACGACTGCCATACACGTCGAGCACTGGTCGAGATGAACCTGTAATTCGGAACGCTGCTCTGCAGACACCAACCCTCGGACAAACGCGGATAAGGTGTTGTAATCGGGACAGTCCATAATTGGGAACGATCGTCGCGCATTCTCGGCCGCTTTGGCAAGTAACACGAGGCCAGATCGACTTAGTTAAAGACACCATCACCTCCGCTCAACACCCATTTGAGCAGCGACGACCCTTCATCGGGTCCTTAAACAAAAAAAGGGCAGGCCATCATTGGCCTGCCCTGCCTCTCCGTAAGAGGGGGAGATCGAAGAGGCGGAAAATGAAACCCTAAGAGTGTGCCAGGTAAGCGGTTGTTGCCACGATGATGACCGTCATGAACGTATGCATGAAAGCAACAATTGCTGCTTCCGTTGAACGCGCCTGATTGGTTGCCACGACGATTTTCTTTTGGTTTTGAGGCGATGTCATCGGTGTCCCCTAGGGTGATTGAATCCTTGCTCACTTAAAGGACCCAATCACGCGTCTCTTGATGCAGAAAAAGAATAAAAAAGGTCATCTTTTCTGGGTCGATGATTCCCAGCACACCGTTTAGACCCTTCTTTTTTTTTGAAAGACTTCCGAACTTAAAAAGAAATCAAAAACGTGCATCAATTAAATGACGTGTGTAGATTTTTTCTACACATCAAATTCTACAAGGAGACGTGTCGCTCTGACTCACAGGGGCATAATGACATCACACCAACGGGTACCAGTCATTCATTTAGACCTGTTTAAAAGTCATTCGCTCAGCCAATTAGCAAGACTGGCACGCGCCTTGCTAACTCTAGTTGCGGAATCGAGGGAAACTACCGATCGACACATACCACGGAGCATCCATGTCTTACATTCGCACCTACCTTTTCTCACTTGCGGCATTGATCGCGCTCACAATGGGCTGTTTGGAGCCTGTCACCGTCAATCCACATCAGGATTGCGCTCCAGGGGAGACATTCAAGGCATCTGATGGTTGCAATGATTGTGTGTGTCCCGATTCGGGTCTTCAATCTGAAGCTGCATGCACCAAGATGGCATGCGTTTACGATGCATGCCTAGACAAAGAGTGCGGCGACCCATGCACCATCTGCGAGCCAAGTGATGCGAACTGTGTCGAACCGGCCATCATCTCGGCTTGCAATTCTCAAGGCCAATGTGTCGACGAGACACCTGGCATGTGTGAAGCGCCCTATGATCCCTGCGAAGGCAAAATGTGCGGCGAAATGTGTAGTCCATGCGATCCAAGCGACGCTCTTTGTGTCGCGCCGGCGGTCATCACCGCATGCAGCACTCAAGGTGAATGTGTCGCCGCCACGCCCGACCTGTGCGAAGCGGACCTGTGCGAAGATGTCAGTTGCCCTGCAACCGCTCCCTATTGCAGCGGAAATGTCGTTATCGGCGGCTCCGCCGAAGGAACCTGCAACCCCAAGACAGGCGAATGTGAATACCCACTTGATATGGGAGCCATTGACTGCGCGGGCAACGGCATGGTCTGCGTCGACGGCCAATGCCAAGAACCAACCAGTGAATGTGGTCCTGGAAATACTCCTTGTGAAATGGGCACCTGTAACGTGAAGGGATGCGGCGAAGAAGCGGTTGGACAATGTGTTCCGCTCATCGACGGATGCGACGACATCTATGAGCCGGTTTGCGGATGTGATGGCGTGACCTACACCAACGACTGCGAACGGCTTTACTTCTATGGAGCCGCTCTCAAACACGTTGGCGAATGCTCCACTTCCGAAACGTGCGATGCCATGAAAGCTCAGCCCGAAGGACCCTGTGAGGTCGAACTCGGAGTTCTCTGGAATGGTGACCAGTGCGTGAGCATCAGCGGCTGCAATTGCACAGGCCCGGACTGTGATGCGCTCTACAACACGTTCGACGCATGCGAAAAAGCTCATAGCGCATGCCTAGCGGACTACGATCCATGCGCGGACAAAGGGTGCGGCGATCCATGCTCCATGTGCGATCCCAAGGATCCATTTTGCACTGAGCTTCCCCTTGAACTTGTGTGCAATGAATGGGGTCAGTGCGATGTGCCTTATGAAGCGAGCTGTTCCGTAGGGGAGCTTTGCGAACCAAGCAACGCCAAGGGTGACGGCTTCTGTGATGTAGTCTTGGGCTGGACATGGGACGGCATAAGCTGCAGCCCGATTTCCGGATGCGAATGCCAGGGAACCGACTGTTGGAATATCTTCAAATTCCACGCGACTCAGGAGGGCTGCATCGAGAGTCACAAGTCGTGCGGTGCGTTCAATTCATGCGAGGGAAAAAGTTGTGGTGAAGCCTGCTCGACGTGCGATCCCAGCGATGATGACTGTCCCAAAACAGCTGAATACACCGTCTGCAATGCTCTAGGTCAATGTGTGCCAGAACCCGAGGCAATATGCCCCATCGAAAACTCTATAGAACTCAAGACGTGCGGCGGAGGCGTCATGGTTAATTCCGACCCATTCGCCTTTCAGGACGTAGGGTTTGACGGAGATAAACTCATTGCCATCGTAAGTTATAGCGGCGGGTGCGAGGACCATGCATTCACGGCCTGCGTTTCACCATTCGACGTCGCCGACCCGGGACTTGTCGGTATCGTCATCACCCACGAGGCAAATAACGATATGTGTGAAGCAGTCATAACCGAAACCCTCACCATTGACCTTGAACCGCTTAAAAAGGAATGGATCGCACAAACAGGCCAAGAACACGCCGACATCCCTATCTACATCGTGAATCTGGATGAGGCTGTGATCTTCTCGTTCTAGACAAACTAAACGACGCGCTTCCCACCGGCCAGTCTTGGCTTGTGGGAAGCGCTAAACTGGTTGGTAGCGACACGTAAAGGACACAGAAACAAAGTGGTAGTCGCCCTCGGGAGGGCGCTCGATTCATTGGATCAAGTTTGATACTGTGTAGATTGAATCCTTCTCATAGGGACCCAATGACACGCATCATCAGAATCGCCATCCAAGGAAGTCTACTCCTTATCTTCGCATGGGGATCTGCGTGGGGTTGCTCTCAAAAGGGCGTCACAAACGGTGACCAACCAGACATTCAAGCTCCAAAGACGGACACGAATGTTCAAGCGGACACGAATAAAACTGAAGATACGAGCGACCCTCAGGATACGGCACAAAGCCAAGATACGGGCGGTCCACAAGACACTGCAGAGCCCGAAGACACAGCTCCAGACCCAAACTGTGACGATACGATCAAACCAGCGGGCTGTAGCTGCCAGGACAATGATGCCTGTGCATCGGGCTATTGCTACCCCACCAACCAAGGCAAAGAATGTGCACAATTATGTGAATCTGACTGCCCTGAAGGATACGTTTGCAGCCCCATTGCAGGAACAGGGGGCGATCCCGTTTACCTATGTATCCAACGCACAATCAATCTGTGTAAACCATGCAACGAAAACGCCGACTGCGTCGTCCCTGGTTTTGAAGGAAAAGATACCTGCGTTCCCTACGGGGATTCAGGGAGCTTCTGCGGTCTAGCGTGCTCGGAGAACTCACCTTGCCCAGGAGGATACGGCTGTAGCGACGGTCAATGTGTCAAAGACGACAAGACCTGTGCTTGTGAGCCGCTTTTCATTGAGCTCGAGGCTTCTACGGCCTGCGATAATACCAACGATTACGGAACGTGCTCGGGAACCCGCACGTGCACCGAAGAAGGGCTCTCAGAATGTTCCGGACAAGTTCCAGCCAAAGATGGTTGTGACACACTCGATAACGATTGTGATGGGGCGATCGATGAAGACTGTGTCCTTCAACTGCGAGGCAAGCTCATGGGCGATGGATTTAACCCAGGCGCCACGGGTGAAAAATTCAAGATGCGCGGCAGCGCAGGCACACCGCGCTTTGTCGGAACCTCGTCGGACAATGCCTTCAAATTGAAGGCGGGACTTCCGCCGAAGGCCAAGAAACCTTAAGTATCGATCCTTGGCGATTTACCCTGTTCAATACGACATGGAACACGCGGAGGGTGCCATCTGAATTTGATGGGGCTTAGACCTCCTGGTAGGATTCACCGCACCATGGCAGCTCCCCAACGAACAATGAAAACGCGCGCTTCCAGCGTCTTGCTGAGTATCTTGTGCCTTGCCGCTATATCTATGCCCGTTCAAGCTGCGGGAACCTCATTTAGTGACGTTTCCAACGCGCTTGGATTGGACGAAGAGGGAGAGCCGTGCACGACGTCGGGTTGGTTCGATATGGATGGTGACGGCCGCGAAGAAGCTATCTGGGTATCCCAGGAAGGTATTCGGTACGCTCAGGTCGACGACGAAGGAAAGCTCACAGTTAAGCTAGCAGTCATCACTGGTGACGCCTTTTCTCAAGCGAGTCATCTCGTACAACCCATCTTGGGGGCTGGAGACTTCGACAAAGATGGCGAACGCGATCTGATGGTCGTCAATGAACGCGTGAACTTCTATCGTAGGGTCGGACCAGCCACCTTCGAAGAATTGCATCTTCCCACGCCACCACTTCCGGTGGCGGCCTTCGTCAGTGACGCTGCTGTGGGAGATCTCAACATGGATGGGTGGCCGGATATACTCCTATCCACAGCACGTCGCCAAGCCGGACATCTCTACTCTCCCGGTGCGGTCGATCTCGTCCTCATGAATCGCTTTGGTGTCTTCGTCATGGAAGAACTCAAACCGGCCCGGGCTGGAGAGGGACACGGACTCACAATCGCAGATATGAACAAGGATGGTCTCGTCGATGTCGTAGAGAGTGTGGACTTTGGTCCCGTTGTGGGCGGCTCAAGACTGCTATTAAACGAGACAAGCCCTGGGGCTGCATCTGCGTTCTTCGGCAAGGTTCAAGTCTACGACCCGCACGGATACGGCATGGGGGCTACCGTGGGAGACCTGGATGGAGATGGAAATCTAGACATCTACAACACCTCGACAGCACGCGATTTCCTACTCTATCGAAACGATGAAGGGGAACTCACCGATAGAACCTTAGAGTTAGGCATTACCCATCACATGGGAAATGAATCGGTCCGCATTCAATGGAGCCCTTCCTTTGCTGATTTTAACGGTGATGGTCTCCTCGACATCTACGTGCACCACGACAATCTCTTTATTTTCGGGGGACCGGCAAACAACATCATCGACACAGAGCTACTGACGCTAAAGCCGCAATCATGCCTTCTTTACGAACAACAAATGGACGGCAGCTTTATCCGAAGAGACGTTCCCTTTGACCCCTTAGACTTTTCAGGCGGGACTGATGCAACTGTCGGAGATGCCAATCAAGATGGGCGCCTCGACATCGGACAAGGAACCGTGCGGCAGGTCGACTATATCACCATCAAAACGCGCGCCTACCTATGGCTCAATGAAACCCCAAAGGAACCCGGTAGTCACGCGATTGTCCTATCGCTGAAAGGAACCGTCGGAATCGACCCTCCAGTCGGAGCGACCGTGACAGCTACATGTTCCAACACCACACAGACACGCACTCTGACCAGTGGCGGTAAAATGGGCGGACTATCAGGCTCTTATGTCCATTTTGGATGGCCTCAATGCGAGGGAGATGTTCAAGCCACCGTTCAATGGCCCTCAGGAGTAAGCTCAACTCACGTCATCGGTTCGGACTCCAATCATGCGCTGCTCACAGAGCCCACTTGGCTTGAAGTGAAGCAAGAAAACGAAACGTGGAGTGTTCATTTAGATCCGACGCTTCTCACTGAGCAGAAGCTCTGTGTCCACGATGTGGACTTGGACACTTGGGAATGTTGCGAAACGAACTGTGAGAAACCAACCGATCCCCTAGAACCAACCTACGACCGAGTACGCGGCGGAGAAGAAGGTCCACAATTCGCATTACCTCTCGGACCAGCGGCCTATGTGCTGAGGACAGATCCCATCCTCCCGGTTCCGGGCGAAACATTTACAATTAAGGTAACCCGAACGCACCCTCTTACTGGAGTAGCCGAAGAAACAAACCCTTGGCTTAGAATCGATGGTGCGAAAGTACCGTGGACCACTGAAACCGAAGACGGATTCTATGAAGCCTCCGCGCAAGGTGCTCCAGGAGGCGAGGAGTTATCGCTGACCCTATTCCAAGATGCCAAGATAGCACTCAAGCAAAGTATCCCCAGTGGGTTTAGTCTCGACCCACGCACAGCCGAGTATTTTCTATACCCAACCCAAGACCCATCAGGCTCAGGCTCCTGGCGCATGCTCTTTACCCCAAGCATGCCCCTCGAAAGTGTCGATAAGAAAGCATTTAAAGCTCAACTTTCTGACGGCACACCAATCAACACACAAATCGTGCCCGCTGGAACCGGACGACTGGCTGTAGACATCGATTGGAGTGGTATGAAACCCGGGACAGGGATTGTCCTCTTCGATCAAGGGATAAAACGAAGCGAAATTCTGCCCGCTGTCACAGTTGCCAATACAACTGAGCTTGTCGAAGAGATTGCCGGAGTTCACGCATACTTCTCTCGACACGAATTGATTGAAGATGGCGACAGTGCCGTTCTCTACCTTACCTTGCTGGACGAAAAGGGGCGGCCCCTTCCTCCTGACCCCGACGCGGTCGTCCTTGAAACCGATGACTTTATCGTAGTCAACAAACCAGGTCGGATGAATGAAGCCATCAGAAACTGGGATCTTCGCGCTGTCGTTCGAACCAAACCTGGTCTCGAACCGGCCACTGTCAAAGTCCTGCGAAGTGACGGTCTATTACTCGGAGAATTCTCAGTCGAAAGGCGACCATCACTGGAGCTACCCTTCTCGGCCTCCGAAACCACCATATCTCTCAGTCACGAAAGTATCCCTGCAGGCGTAGGAGCTAGCGCGACACTCCATATCTATGCCCGGAACCAATGGCGTGAACTCCTTGGACTAGACACCAAGACACGCGTGGAAACCACCGGCCCTTTCCGTATCCTAAGCCCCGCAGTCGTCAGCGATGGCCATGTCGCTGTCACTATCGAAGCAGGCTATTTCGGTGGTCAATGGCCTATCGATGTCTACCTCAACGACACCTACTTCGACTCCATCACACTGGCCGTCGTCGGACCAGCCCTCCCCCAAGACACGCCCACCGTCACTTGGCCCGATACAGCTGATGTCGATGCTACAGACCTTCATGACAACGCAGACACACACACAGACACACACACACCAACCGAAGGTTGCACGGCCAGCCAAGCGAACACACGGCCTCACCCGTACTGGTTCGTACTCGTCATCATGTTCCTCATGGTAAAACGCCGAAAACCTCGGAAACAAAGAGTCCTTTAAAAGCATAAAACATCGATATTATTGACGCTTTACCTTCGCCAACCCATCCTTTCTAAGGGTAGTTCTAATGTGTTTGGAGGTGGGTATGAACGCGACGATGGAAGAAAAAGAACGAGTCTTTGCTGTATCGGCAGCCGGAATCGTCACGGTGTTTGACCGCTCACAAAACGAGACCGTCGCAGCTGATGAACAGATCTCGTCCAAAGGCTTGTCGGAACAAGAATCTGTGCCGATGTCGTTTGACTCACACGTTTAACCTTTGAATCAAACGTAAGTCTGCTTGAACCCCGTAAAAGCGACCCCAAACATCGAAGACGGAATGTCCGCCTGAGCGCCCCCAGATACGAAAGTTAAACTTGCAACTTCTAATTCGTAATGCTAGTGCGCCGCCTCGACCTAAGCACCCTTCGAGGAAACGACTATGGCTCTTCGCATCCACACGATCGCCCTCTCTTTGACCGTCGCAAGCGTCCTACTATTCGCTGGATGCGCCGATCGTTCCGATTCGACCGACACCTACAGCGGACCGTATCCGAACAATCCATACGCTCAATGGCGCGCGACCTTCGAGCTACCAGAAGGTAGTCCCACATACGACCATCCTGCCAGCGACGACTGCAGTGGTGCAGAGGGTGACGATGCCATCCTCGCATGCTCGGAAGCCCAATTTTGGCGAGTGTTCCAAAAAGATATCGAAGACCGTGAAGAGTTTTGGAACGCCATGCTCGCCTTAGAGGAAAAGCTAAGTGACCAAGTCAGTCCGGTAGCCAAGGCGCGATTCCTTTTTCAACGCGCACAGCTCGCTATGACATACGCATTGGAACAAACGGTGTTGACGCCCGAAAACATGATGAACATGACAGGAGAGGAATTAAAATTCCTCTCATCGATGTCGAGTGACATGGAAGATGCGGTCGAACTCGATCCCAACGAGCCCTTCTACGTTATTTGGCTCGACACGGTAAAAATCGCGACGGCCGACCGACTCCAACAAAAAGAAAATATGTCCAAAGCCGTCGATGACGCCTTTGTAAACGTAGAGAAATGGACGGACCATACGACGCGTTCGACCCTCATCGCATCCCTGTCTGGAACAACCATGGGATTATCTCTAGCCAGCGGCGCGCCAGATAGAACAATCGAGCTTCTAGAGACCTTTGAATGTCATCCTAAGGTTCTTATGGAAAACCCAGATGCCATCTGTGGATTAGGCGCCGATAAGAAAGACTGCCTTTCCTGGTGTCTATCAAATTCCAAGAAGGCACCTTTCGCTGGTCCCGGATTCATGTACCACATCGGTGAATCGTACGCTCGAATGGGCAATACTGAAGAAGCACAGCGTATGTATGAACTCGCCCTCACACTACCCGGGGCGAACAATTGGCCGTACCGCTGGGTCGTCGATGAAGCGCTTGCCGACATGGATGCACATGTTGGTCAATTCACAGAGCTCGGAACAGAAGAAACAGCGTCTTACGTCGTATACGCCAACAGCATTTTCGCCTGCCGCTTCTGTCATGGTAACCCTTAAGCAAAGTCAACGGTTACCGACAAAGTTAGAAGTCGAACTTGCAACTTTTCCGATAGGGTGTTAGGCAGCCCACCATACCCCCAGGAGGACCCTATGACGTCTCGACGATTCCTTATTTTGTGCACAGCGATTTCCCTCATCACCAGCGCCGCATGCGTAGATGGCGGTTCCGGCGACGGAAACCCAAACACAGGAAACGACACAACAGTCGTCGATAGCGGAACACAGGCAGACACAGCCGCTCCGACAGACGTCACCACTGACGCGGGTGAAACACCTAAAGAAGATGTCACCGTCGTCGATACCACTGTGGTTGAAGACGCCGCGGTCACAGAAGACACAACACCTGCCGAAGACGTCGCCACAGAGGAAGATGCGTCGGTCGTCATATTCGACGACGGGTTCACAGTTCCAGCCGGGGAACTTGCAGCATGCGATAACGAAAACGACATCTTAATCCTCGCAGATGGAGAGGCAGATCTCACCGAGACAATGAAAGATTGCGCTCTGAGCTGCCTTGGCGAAGAAGCCTGTGCAAAAGAGTGCGTGATTAAAGAGCTAGGTGTCAGCAATGACTGCGCTGGATGTTTCGGAGCCAACATCGCATGCACCATGAAGAACTGCGCTCTTCACTGCATGGATCCCAACAACGACAAATGTGCCGAATGCCAAGAAGAGAACTGCAACGCAGACTTCAATGAATGCGCAGGATTGGTTATTCCTGGCACCTGATTCGCGCCTGGGATACGACCTAAACCCAGCGCACCCACCAGTTCCATCTATTCCGTCACCGGAGCGTGTTCATGAACCACGACAGTCTTCCCTCGCCCTTTGGGCCCGTATCACGCCGCGATTTCCTGCGGGCCGTTGGTGCAACAGGTGCCCTTATCTCAACCGGAGGACTGTTTACAGGATGCGACCAAGTTCTTAGCGACCCAGGCATCGGATTCCCACCGGTTAGCGCACCGCCAAAACTCTCTGGAGATCCAAGTAAAGCCTGGTGGCTTCGCGGGAACTACGCACCCGTCATGGACGAATTGGAATCCTTCGACTTAGAAGTAACCGGTTCCATTCCCCCCGAAATCGATGGCTTCTTCTTACGAAACGGACCAAACCCCAAGAATGTAGACTCCGACTACTGGCTCTTGGGAGACGGGATGATCCACTCGGTAGAATTCTCCAAGGGACGCGCCGTCTCTTATAGAAATCGATGGACTCAAACTCACGCTCTGGCTGATGGCCACACAAGCATGTTGGCAAACCCGGCAAACACAAGCCTGGTTCATCATGGAGACAAACTGCTAGCTCTCTATGAGATGGGAGCGCCCTATGACATCAATCTATCCGACCTGAGCACGGGTGAAATCTACCGATACGATTACGCGTTAGAAGGTCCGATGTCGGCACATCCTAAGCTCGACCAAAAGACTGGCGATCTCTACTTCATCGGCTACTTCCCCATGCCCCCCTTCTTGCGCCTTCATAAGGTAAGCGCAGCCGGCAAATTAGTTAGTACCAAAATCATCGATATTCCGCGCGCTGTGCTCATGCATGACTTTCAGCTCACGGAAAACCACGTGATCTTCTTCGACATGCCGATGGTCTTTGACCTGGAAAACGCAAGTCAAAGTCCCATGCCAATTCAATACGCTCCACAGCATGGGTCTCGTATCGGAATCATGCCCAAAGACGGGGAAAGCGATGACGTTGTCTGGCATGAGGTAGATACATGCTTCATGTTCCATACATTCAACGCGTACGAAGACGGTAACGGTCATATCGTCATCGAAGGCAGCCGAATTGGAAGCCTCTGGGAAGGTGGACTTCGTGCAGACTCTCCCCTTCCGATGGGTATACCCTGGCGATGGACCATCAACACGACGACCGGGAAAATAAGTGAAACTGAGATTATGGATTTCGGTTTGGACTTCCCAACCATCGATCCGCGCTTCCAAGGCGTAGAACATCGTATGAACTATGGGCTGCGGCTCACAGCGACCACACCTGATTATCCCATGTACCCCAATGGGGTTGTGAAACACGATCGCCAAACAGGCGGTATCAACATATGGGACTGTGGGTTTGCAACTCAACCTGACGAAGCGCTTTTCATTAACGATCCCAACGATCCTGGTGAAGACGCCGGTTGGCTTATGAGCATGGTGTATAACCGTGCCGATAACTGCTCTGAAGTCGTTATCTTAGATGCGACTAAGGTTTCCGCTGGACCCATCGCGCGCGTCAAGATGCCACGCCGGGTTCCTTTTGGCTTCCACGGCCTCTGGATGCCTCGCTCAGACGTCGCTTAGCCCTTACCGGTTCCAACGCAGCGAAAGACGTCCGCGACACCTAACGTTCAAGAAGCTATTGTTGCACCACCACTGTGCACGGGATGCTTAATGAATTCCTTTAGGAAGGTTGTCAGACAACGGTTGTTTTCAATCATGAGCGCCCTATGGATCACTGCGCTTGGATGTAACACCTCTCCTAGACCTTCATCTGAGCCCCAACCCAAGGTCACCACAACGGCGTCCCAGAAAGGTTCGTCGCATACAACTGCCTCGAATGTCTCCAACACCAAGGAATGCCCTCCTGGAACCCATCGACTTCCACTATTTGTTGGCTGTGTACCCAAGATCCTAAACGCAGATTTTGCGTCCAAATCAGTTGAGGTGGGTGTCTTGGCCCCCATCGATCTCAACAAACTTAATGAAGCGATTGACCTAAAAGCCATGCGGAACAGCATCATGCCCTATACCGCCATGAACTCAACACGCGGAGAAGCACTGTGCTCGCTCTTTCAAACCGGTAGCCAGCAACTCAGCGCGCGCGACATTCGATGGCTTGAAGGTATTGCCAATCGAGATCCGGAAGTTGAAGGACGCTATCTTGCTCTAACACTTGGCGCGATCCTGACCCGAAAGGCCCACTCAAAAACAGTCGGCGCTGTACTACAAGCTATCGATGGTCGTTTGAAAAATGCCATGGAGCAACACCCACCCAACCTGAATCGAAGCCGCAGAATGCTCGCCAATTACCTCATGACCGCACGAATCTTTGGTGCCAAAGAGCAAACGATTCACGTCAACCAAGCGATCGACCGACTCTTTCCTCAAAAGGTGTTGGCGATTCCAATGAAACTCCACTCGCACGTTCTAGAAGAGATGGTGATTGCACACCTCCTTGGCTGGAAAGTGTCCGCAACCAAGCTCAAAGAGATGATTGAGCGCTCGCGCATCAATCCTAAAGACCCGCAATCACAGATCGGATTCTCGGATTGCGACGGCATCACCTGCCAGTACAAAGCCTATCAGACCGCCATGAGTATCGATCAACTCGTTGGAATATGGACCCCAAAAGAACGTCAGGACCATCTCGATTTACTCCTGAAAGGACTCGGAGATAACGCTGAATTCGGACACGTGCGCACATACGGATTAAAACCAAGCGATCTATGGAAAGGAAGTCGATGTGATTACTTCTGCTCGGTGAAACATTGGACCGTTTTAGCAACGCTCAATCACCTGCTAAACGCCAATCGTCCCTAACCTAGAAGGACACCAGAACCGATACTGAATCCGATTGTTCAGTTTTACTGTTCATACGGTTCAGTATATATCGCTTTTTTTAATCATTAGGCGCGTTTAGGTTATTGGAAGACCCCCGGAAAGGAGCTTCCCATGCCACAGCTAAACCACTTACTTATCATCGACCTGATCATCGTCGTCGTCGTTTACACGGCATGTGGTGGGCAAGACCTAGACACACCAGAACTCCCTCAAGACAACATTAGTTGGGGCGATCAAAACACGGCCCAGCCAGGAAGCACTATTCCGGGCAGTGGCGGTTACGGTGAAGACAAGCCAGGCGCAGGTCCTGGTGGACAGCCTAAATATGAAGAAAAAGAGTCCGAGCGTTGCAACATCGACGCGGACTGCCCAAGCGAGCGCCCTTTCTGCGGAGTTTCTGGCTACTGCTTTGAATGCCTCGATGAATCGAATTGCGCTCAAGGGTCTGTCTGCAACACGGGACTGTGCATGCCATCGAGCTGCACGCCAGGCGAGAAATTGTGCTCGGGATACACGCTTCTAACCTGTGATGATGCCGGAACCGATTGGGACACCTTTATCTGTCCGGGATTAGATGGCGAGTGTGTCAATGGAGCCTGCACTGGATGTGCTCCAGGTTCGGCCAAATGCACTGGAAAATCGGAGCGATTAGTATGTCTCGCGGACGGTTCTGGCTTGGTCACAGAGAGCTGCGGTGACGGACTGTGCGTCGACGGACTGTGCTTGTCTTGTTACCCGGGTCAGAAACGATGTGATGGAGACTGGGCCCAGGTCTGTAGCACCACAGGGATGTGGGAGGACGAGCAGAACTGCGGCGATACAAAATCGCAATGCTCGGCAGGAATGTGTCTCTCCCCCTGTGGACAGGCAGGAAAACTCTCCAATGAGGGATGTGACTACTGGGCCATCGACATGGATAACGAAGGTCCTGCTGCTGACAGCCCTTACGCGGTCATTGTCAGTAACCTCAATGCCTTTGAGGTTGCTATTACTGTGACCTCTCGTTCGAGTGCATCATCAGAGCCCGTTCAAATCGCTCAAGGAAAGGTCGCACCTGGCCAACTCGAAGTCTTCGAGCTCCCTCAACAGAACATGGGCAAAAGCGGTATCTACTGGAAGGCTTTAAGACTTGAATCAACCGGTCCCATCGTGGCCTACCAATTCAATCCTTTAGACAACGTTGGCGTATTCTCAAACGACGCATCGCTCCTTCTACCCAGCAATACGTTTGGGCAAGAGTATGTGGTCGTAAGCCGAGAAGAGATCCCCGCCAGTGGACTTGAGAGTTTCCGAGGAACCATCGCAATTGTCGCCACGGCCGAAGAGACAGAAGTCACACTGACGCCATCCGCTCCCACGATGGGTGGTAGTGGTCTGCCCCAATTGGAAGCTGGCGAGACAACCAAGATTACCTTAGAGCCCTATCAGGTTCTCAACATTCAAAGCGATATGTTAGGCGCTGACCTCACGGGAACCATCGTCATGGCCAACAAGCCCATCGGGGTGTTTGGCGGACATGAGGCTGCTGTAGGAAGCGAGCAATGCTGCGCTGACCATCTAGAACAGCAACTCTTCCCTGTATCGACATGGGGTAAGAACTACGTCGCTACAAAGTCCAAAGCGCGCGGTATCGAGAAGGATTATTGGCGAATTGTGGCCGCAACCAATGGAACCAGCGTCACAGTTAGTCCATCGATTCCTGGTGTACCAAACCCTATTACGCTCAACCGAGGGGACTTCTACGAGTTTCAAACCGAGAAGGACTTCGTTCTCACCTCCAACGAGGCCGTCCTCGTTGCTCAGACTCTCCCAAGCTCTCAGGAAATCGCCGGACCACCTACATGCCTCGATAGCAGCGAATGCGCTCCAGGTTACTCATGTAGCTTCGTCTCACCTGAGTGCATGATCGACACGCCGTACTGCCAAACCAACTCGGATTGTCCCGGTTCCCACAGTTGTTCATGCGGTGACCTCGGCTTTTGTACCTGTGAGCCTATCGGCGACCCAGCACTTATTCTAACCGCCCCCGTCGAGCAGTTCCGAACCAACTACGTATTCCTCACACCGACCAACTACCTCGACGACTACGTCAACGTCGTCGCTCCCAAAGGTGCGACGGTTAAACTCGATGATGCCCCCATTTCGGACTTCAAGTTCAAAGACGTAGGTGATGGTAGCTACCGCGTCGCACGATTGAAGGTAAACGACGGTGTGCACCGAATTCAGGCCAGTGAACCTGTCGGTGTCATCGCCTATGGATACGACGACGACGTCTCTTACGGATACCCAGCCGGTCTTTCCCTGGCTGCTCAACAATAAAACTCAAACTCTCATGACGGAGAATCAACTCATGCGTGCTCTCACCCTTAGCGTTCTATTGGCATCCTGTTGTCTTTTAACAGCATGTGATTCAGGCACTACCGAAGCTGAAGAAAAAGGATTCGCGATCGATCAGGAGTTCGCGTCCGATCCCGCCGACCCGGCAGATCCAGCTGACACGCCTGCCAACACAAACCCAGCGACCCAACCAGGGAACAATAATCCTGGAAGCGAGCAACCCGGTACCACACCGCCTCCGGCTGATACGCCAGCCGACACTGGTCTTAGCTGCCAGGAAATCTACGCAGAGGTCGGAGGCTGTTACCAAGCCTATTCCGACTGTGCCTCACCCTGCCAAGACCAAGCCTGTGCAGATGCATGTGAAGAAACCTACTGGGGATGCTTTGACGGAAAAGTCGCTGAAGGGTCCACACAAGGCCAATCCGAGTTCAATTCTGTCCGCGCTTGCGAAGACCAAAACTACCAGGCCTGCTACGACAAGGGCGGCGTGGTCTACAACGAGTGCGCCGAACAATGCAGCGATGATAACTGCACAAAGGGATGCGCCGACCAAGCCAATGGCATCCTCAAAGGATGCATGGAAGAGAGCTGCAACGCCGAATTCGTTCAATGCGGACTTCTCGATGATGCCCCTGACCAAAACCCAGGTGACAACACTCCCCAAGACCCAGGCACACCCGCCGAAGATGGACTTACCTGTAAAGGTATCTACGACGCCGTCGGTGAATGCTACGGCGCCTTCTACGACTGCGCCTCTCCTTGCCAAGACCAAGCATGTGCAGATGCCTGTGAGGAGACCTACTGGGGATGCTTTGACGGCAAAGTCGCTGAAGGTGGAAACCAGGCACAAACTGACTTCAAAGCATTACGAGACTGCGAAGATGCCAACTACCAAGAGTGTTACGATGAAGGCGGAGTGGTCTACAACGATTGCGCTGGACAATGCGCTGATGATGACTGCACGAAAGGATGCGCAGATGAGGCCAACGCCGTCCTCAAAGAATGCATGGTTTCCTACTGCCAAAGCGAGTTCGACACCTGCGGCGTCTTTGATGAAGAAACACCGAATGATAACGGAAACAACCCAGGGAACGAGGGTGGCGAACTAAGCTGCGGTGATCTCTACAACTGCGAAGACGCCTGTAACGGAGACCAAAACTGCGGTCAGTCCTGCTACGATAGCGGCTCGGCCAGCACAGTCTCAATGGACAAGTTTAATTCAGTGCGGACAAGTCTTCTGCGACGGCCAAGTTGCCAGCGCGGCAGAATACAAAGCCTGCCTTCAGCAAATGTGTTCAACTGAATATGGCACATGCTTTAGCGGAAACGCTGGCGGTGGAAACCCTGCTCAAAACGGTGGGCAAGGAACCTGCAGCGAAGGACTAAACTGCATCAAGACCTGCTACTCAAACTCCAACAGCGAACAGGCTTTCTACGCCTGTGTTGATGTCTGCTATGCAGAAATGAATGCTACGGCAAACAACCTCATCGATTCGCTGGCTTCATGCGCCGATGCTCAATGCTACAACGTACCGGGCTCCATCGATAACTACTTCAAGTGCCAACAGGACTTTTGTCCCAACGAGTACAACGCCTGCATGAGTCAAAATTAGCAGACATCAACCCCTGCTAAGGCTGAAAGCCCCCCGATTGCCAATCAAGAAGCGTCTGTATTTCAACAGGCGTCATGGGCGAGACGGGGGCTAGCGGCATTTGGCCAGTTTCCACCATGGAGATGATGTCAGGAAATTCATCGACCCACTGCTGAAGACTCGCCATCTCATGTGCGAATTGACCAACACCATGACATAGACCGCATTTTTGCTCCGAGAGTTCTGCCACATCATTCTCCCAAGTAGTCAGTGGCACAGGCGGCTCCGGAAGCGAAGTCACCGCAAGTTGAGCCACTCCATCGGCCTGAACCACCGTCAGGCTCTCCTTCGTTCCCGCCACCATAGCTGCAAATTCCATCCCCTCCTGGAGAAGCCAAAACTCGCCGCCGTAATGCCCCCAGAGAGCGCCTTCTAGACGAAACCAAGCCATCCACGATGCGCGGTGGGCCGCCAGATCCGAGAGCGGCGTCTCGAATACAAACCAATCCCACTGGGCGTCGGGACTTCGCCTGAAGAGATCTCCCTGCTGCAATGCCCAAAGGTTTCCATCCAAGTCCGACGCCAACGCGTCGATCGGTGCATTGGAAAGTACTTCCCAGGCTTCGATGCCCTCATCGCTAGACACGGCTGCAAAAAGCTTGTCGTCACTCGTGGAAATCCAGCAGGCTTGCTCTCCCTCAAAGAGAGCACCATAAGTCATATGGGCCCCGCTCAAATTTGCCCCTGGAATCGTGATAGCCGTCAATTGTCCCGCCTTCCACAGATAGAGAGTCGAGCTGGTCACGAGCCAGACCTCCATGCTCCCTTTGGTGCTCGCATCCACAAGATTGAGTACTGGAGGGTCAGATACGGCGGCGTTAAGCGGCGATGGCGCAGCGATGTCTCCGTTGAAGGCGTACAGTCCCTCGGCTGTTAGCACCAGGACTGTTTCAAGTCCGATCACTTCGACCTTTTGAACGCTTCCCTCCAACCCGGAAACCGCCAGAAGGCTCCCGTTGACCGGATCGTAGAACTGACTTCCATTGGCACCTTCGACCCACGTGCCGATGGGGAGCGAGTAGGCTGCTGTGTAGGTTCCCTCAACAAGGTTGGTCATCGACCACTCAGGCGACGGCTCCTGGGACGCAATCACCGCCCAAGGCTGCATCGGATCCGGGCCCGCATCGGTCGTGTCCTCCTCGACGTCCGCCACCGAATCGGGAACGGAACTATCCTCCAAAATATCCAACTCCGGTGGCACATCGGAACTATCCGCCTGCACGTCAGGCGCCCACACGTCTTCGATATCCGGAGATGAGGCATCCTGCATCAGGTCGGACGCAACACCGTCCTCCAAGGCATCCTGCAGTCCATCGATTCCAACGCTATCCTCAACCGACCCATCGAGAACGAATGCATCCACCACCGACGTGTCTTGGGACCTCGTATCCGTGACCATCGGCTTCGGATCATGTTTCGGATGATGGGGTTTACCACACCCAAACCCAAGTGCCAGCAGCCAAATGCTCGCCAAACTTGTCGACAAAAACCTCACAACATTACGTTAGTGGACCACCCTCACAAACACAAGATGGCCCACTGTGCTGAGTTGATGAGGTAGAGGCTGGCTGGTACCTTAAAAGCTGCCACTTATCTCGGCCTTAACCACGACTTATAAGGTTGTCGTCGCCTGTGAAAGGACCATTCCCGGAGAAGAACGTTGCTCTCGCTCTGGGAATCCTCTGTATAACGAGTCTAGGCTGCCCCGCACAGCTGACGCATCCTCAGCAGCCAGATGTGGTGCACGGTGACTCATCACGGGCCGCCGATACCCACTCAACTGACGTTGTCCCCGTAGATACCCCCTCGAGACTCGATGCGCAGGATCTCGATTCTTTCCTCAAAGACACGCCTTTGGTCGACAGCGACGAACTGGACAGCATCGAGGACGCAACGTCAGCAACGTGCCAGTCTTTCGAAAGTGCCGTTCAGCCTATTTTCGACCAGCATTGCGTAGGTTGTCACAATCCATTCTCGAGGGAGCCTAAACTCGACTTATCGACAGGCAATGCGATGAGCGCGCTGGTCCTTGTATCCAGCACGGTCGACGCAAACCTCACCTTCGTCGTGCCAGGTAACGCGGCAGAGAGTTACCTCATCGATAAACTGGGACCTGCCCCTGCCCACGGCATGCCCATGCCCATCATCGGACCCGCCGCCGGACCTGGTTTAGATCCAGACGAAGTGTCCGTCATTGCTGCTTGGATTGATGCCGGTGCAACCGATGAGCCCTTCCTTTGCTCCGGCGAGGACGCCGGCGTGGACACGAGTGTGACCGACACGGAAGAACCTGATGTCGAAAACGACGTCGCTGATGAAGGCCCAAGCGATGCGGCCGACGATGTGGCGGAAGATTCTGGATTTGGCGCTTAGGGTTTAAGGAGCGGCAAGAGCGGGTCAACACGCATATCAGCCGGATCTGCCTTCATATCAAATCCCGCTGCATAAAAGAGCGCCTGATAAATATGAGCCGGGCGCAATGTGACCCCTGCCACAGGATCAATCTGCCCTGTTGTTACATCGATGGGCATCGGTTCCATACCAACATTCGAGGTAGCACCGATGACCTGACCGCCTTGAATATCTGCACCAGCCAGGAGGAACGCGTTGGCAAGCCAGTGGTCTCGCCCGCCGTAGGCATTGATCCGCGGTGTTCGACTGAACTCGCTGTACGCGATGATATTCGTTCGGTCGAAATAGGAATCACCACTCCCGTCAGGAACCTCTGTGCTTGAAAGGTCGTCGATCATCCGTGCAATCGTATTGAAGCCCAAGGCCTGATTCGTGCCCTGCTCATAGTCCCATGTCTCGGCTTCGTGTCCGTCCAAACCCGTTGCCACCACGACACTTGCGCAACGGCAGGCCCCGGATGTGATGGCTCGAACAGCTAAAGCCGCCCGGGCTTGACCACTATCGACCATTTGAATCCCGTAAAGATCACGAATCGCCTCCATCTCGGCAGATTCGGCCATCACATCGAATTGACTTCCTAGATCTTGCTCCACCACGATCGAAGCCTGATTCCCATAATGATCGCTCGCTTGCTTGAAGGGTGAGGCTTGAGCGCTTGGACACGCATAGGCGTTGGCCAAGAGCTGATTGACCTGGTCTCGAGCAAGAGGACTTAGTGGGTCTTGGGTGGGCGTCAATATGCTCACGAGATCGGTCACCGAGTGAGCTGTAAGCGGCGTCACAAAGTTGGGAAGATCTGTGTTGTAAACATCCTCATAGAGGGCCAAATTAGGAATGAGATCGCTGGCGCCATAGTGATAGGCAAACCAACTCGCTGCTGATGAGCCTCTTGGACTCGTCCCTGTTGGAGGTCTGCCCGTTCGTGCTCGGACGGAGCCGACATCATGAGCCAATGTCATCATGTTGAGCCCGCGAACAACGGCTATCTGATCCACATAGGGTGGTTTGAGTAGGTCGCCCATATAGCCGCCCATCGGTCCGAGCGGTGTATTTGGTCGGTAAACAGGACCACCATCTGGCGTTGAGCTGATCAGCAGGTCATAGCCTGGGTTGATGAGCGTCTGGCCTTCGTTCGCTGAGGTGAACAGCTCGGGATCCCTGGGATCCAACGAAAGAAGCGTATCCCACCCTCCACTGAATTTGCAGAAGATGTAATATCGGTCGTTTATTGGAACGCCGGGTACCGTGAGTATGCCGGGTGCACCGTGAGCCAAACGAATCCAAGGATCGATTCCCCCAAGCGCACCAAGCCCTCCAAGCGCCAAGCTATGGCTCAAGAATCGTCGTCGGCTTGTTCGTCGTTTCATGCTTGGTTCTCAGTAGCTGTAGAAATCAGGGTGTTTCATCAAGGCGATGCATGTTGCAGTCCACGCCTCCATCCAATCCCCAAACCAGGGTCCTGCATTGGCAGCAATGGTCTTCACAAGGTTGCGCCATGGCTCAAACTCCGGACTGTCCGTCGGGATATGCTTTCCGTGAAAACGTAGCAGGAGCATTTGAAGATTGGTGTCCGTGGCCTGAGGATCATCGTTGGGATTGATGTCCGGGGAAACATGCACGAAGAACACCCGTTCCCCCGGCGTAAGATTCTGCTCGTGAATCATGAGACTGGTGCACACAACGTTCGCGCCATCCCCCAAGAACTTCTGAAAGGTCATAGAGGGATTCAGGTCCATCCGTGTGCGTCGAAAATAATCAGCCACACCGAGCGTGGGTGCTAACTCCTGCCACCTACTCTGCGAGTCCGATTCATTTCCTTCCCAGCCGATGCCCCCAGTCGCGGTCAGGATTGCACGCTCTAATTGATCGATCGTCATCCGACGCCGAGGACGTATGAAGGCATTGGGGTTCCACATTTCTGGCTCTAGTTCCACCCCGCCGCGAGATTCCGACTCGACCGGAACCTCCTGAGCGTTTTCTTCCTCTTCGCCACTTGCTGTAATAGCCACAACTCGACGCTTATGCTCCACGCCAGCTGGGGCGGCCTGCGACATGGTGAGTGTGGGCTTATCAGGCGCACGTCTTATGTCAGGACGGATGGTCTGCTCTTCGAACTGGTCCGACGCTTCCTGGGTTCCAGGCGTATGCTTGTGGTCACACCCTGGGAGCCACCACCACACCATCAATGCGATGATTACGCGGAGACATCTCATAAGACCCTCCGATAGAAATCACTGGTGACAATGGCGTAGACCAGAGATTTCACGTTGTAATCGCTGATAACGAAGATCTGCTCCAAGGTTTCCAACCAACTCTCTTCATCAGGCAGAAGTTCGCGACCCATCAGCCAAACGGCAACGTTTCGTACCGCGCAACTTGCGAGTCGTCCGTCTAGAAGTGTCCGCTGTACCAAGAGCTTGGGACCTTGAGCGATGTTTACCAGGTCTTCCTCAGCGAGAAATAAAAAGGCATTGAGGTAGCCCAAAAAGGGTACGGTTTCAGGTACGCCCGCAGACGTGATGTACTGTCTCGAGCAGCGCTCGGTACACGTTCCAGCCAAGGCACACTCATGACACTCGGGATCGTAGTCTGGGTACGTATTCGGATTGAGATAACGCGGCCGATACTCCCCCCAATGGCCCCAATAGGCAGCAGCTGGCTCAATCGTGCTGTGGCAATACTTGCAACCTGGTCGCTTCTGGAGATCCGGCTCCGACATCGCCTCATCGGACGCAGGCGGTAGGCCGCCAACGGGAGGTAGGAAAGGCGAGCATAGGAAAGAATTGTAGAACCGATCCATTCTCGCACGATTCGACATGAACCGCTGTCGGTACACCACATGTGTGAGCACGCCCGACCAGTCTGCTTCCATGGGAAGAGAAACCCAGGTGTCGACGTCATCGACATAATCCAGATCCGGCAAGAGCGCTTTTGAGAAAGAGAGGTCCGGTGCGAAATAGTTGAAGTAGGCAACCAATGGACCATTCACAAAGAGCGGTGCCTCAGACAACATCTCATGGTAGGGGCGATCGTTGGCAACCATCCAGTGTACGGAACGCTCGAAGCTGTCTTTTAGGTGCCCGTGAAACTGCTGAAATGACGCGCAGTGTCGAAGATTTGGTCCACAGCCGCATCCGGAGTCCGGGTTCACCGTAGCGCTTGTGCACGAGCCACCGTTGTTGGGGCTTGTTAACGCCTCTTGGGCATCGAACGCACACACCTTAATCTGCCCAAGAGGGCAGTCGTCGTCAGAGTCCAGCCAAGAATCACCCGTCACCGGGAAGTATGGCTTAACGCAAGTCCATCCCTCCTGCATCGTTCCATCTGGATTGACGAGGGGCTGAATGTTATTTGGGTCGGGCTCCTGCTCGTCTCGGCAAAAAACGTCGGGTCCACCACGCCCGTACACTTCGGGCCAGTGCACGCCTCCGTACGACCGATAGTAAATACGCGTCGGCCAATCTTGCTTCAATCCGGCCGGATAAAAGTCTGAATGTTCAATGTAGGGCCACAGAAGATTGCGGTGGAATGCTACGATTTGCCATGGAAAGTCCTCGCCATCCAACATGCTGTTCACCATGTCAGCAGATACTTCGCCAGATGCTTGAACAGCCTGTAAGTCGGCCAAAGAAGGTAGGTCACCTGTCAGATCGAGGCTTATGGCCCGCAAATGCTCGGTTGGGCTCAACATCTCTTGAGGCAACTCACAACTTAGATCGGCCCCATCGCCTGGAGCGGTATAGGCAACACCTAACCCCAAACACAACCCTAAGATAAGCCCCTGCAGAACCCGCATTCAAACCTCAGCCGTATTCACATCCAACAATCGACGAAACGACCATTGAGCGATGCCTCAAGACTAACAGGTTGAGCCTTTACAAGACAATCCTGGGCTTTCGAGAACTTGGGGTTCGCCACCGGGTGCGGTAGACTCATCAGACGACCAAGGACAATTCATGGCTGATGAGACTCACACAGATGACACGTCTCCTCCATCGAATACGCACGATAGCCGCGTCTTCGGAGGAGGGGGAAGACAAATGGTTGACCCTCCCCAGCGAATCTATCGCGAGGGGCGAGTCATGGGTGCTCGGTCTGGTGCGCCTGAAAGTGCCAAGCCCGTCTACATTCTTTTGGCAGTCACTGCAGTCGTTCTCGGCCTGGTCGCACTGGGACTCAATCTCTAGGACTCAGTTGGGTAATCGGTCTTAAGCACACTCTTTCCCATAAACCCGAATGGCGTCTGAAAGAACCTGTTCGTCCACATTAGAGCCTGAAAGTAGAGCCACGCGTCGCTCACCTTTAACTTGGCCAAGAGCCGCTACCGAAACGGCTCCCGCACCTTCGACCGTCAACTCTTCGTGAAGAGCCAACGAAGCCATCGTTCGACGCACTTCGCTCTCGGTCACCAACACCACATCGTCCAAGGTACGAGCGCAAATCTGTCGAGAAAGGATACCGGCCTGAGCCACCCTTAGACCATCCGCCACCGTATGGGCAGGATCAATTCTGATTGGGCCCCCTTGGAGCGCACTTCGCATGGCATCCACAGATTCAACTTGAGCACCCACCACCCGTATGCCTGCGGCCTTGAGGACTGTTGAGCAACCCGATGCTAATCCACCGCCACCAATCGGCAAGACCACAACATCGGGTCTATGTGGGAGAAGTTCAAGCGCCACGGTTCCCTGACCTGCCATGACATCTAAATCGTCAAACGCATGCAGAAAACGAGCATTTCGACATTGGGCCATTTGAAGCGCCCAATGCAGGCTTTCCTCAAAATGATCTCCCTTCCTGAAAACGATCCCACCCAGCTCTTCGATCCGCGCGATTTTAGTCGTCGGAGCGTTGGTTGGAACAACAATCAGTGCCTCAAGGCCTAATCTTTGAGCGGCCCATGAAACAGCTGCGCCATGGTTTCCAGCAGACGCAGCGACAACCGCCCGAACGTCTCCGGACTCGACCTGCTTGAGTAAGGCGTTAAGAGCGCCTCGTACCTTATAAGCACCCGTGATTTGCTGTGTTTCAAGCTTAAACCAGGCGCGATATGCGGCATTATGAATCGTTGGTGTCTCGCGCACATAGGGCCTAAGCCTTCGTGAAGCAGCAAAGACATCATCGATAGAGAGGAGGCTTTTGAGTCTACCACTCTGAGCTCGGGGAGATGTCCTCAACAGACTCTCCGAACAGCCGTAACATCATAGAGTTTTTCGAGCTGAACAATCAGCTGTTCCAAAGGCCTGGACGAATTAACGGTCAACCGAAGCCTTAAGGTTCCGGACTCACCAGGATGAGCATTCACCTTCAAAGGTCGATACCCACGTCGTTCTGCCAGTCCTAAAACGCGAATAAGGGCACCTTCAACATTCATCATACTCACGAGTAAATTCTGATTCATCGAGATTCTCCTTTGAGCATGGTCGAGTTGTCGTGACCCGGAGGAACAAAGGGCCAGACATTCGCCATTCGATCGAGACATACATGGAGTAGGGCTGGGCCCGGTTGGCTCAATAGCCAACGTATGGCGCCCGTTTCTTCCTTCTTCAATGCGACCCGCTTAGCAGGGATCCTAAAGGACTCGGCTACCTTCACAAAATCGGGGTTATCACTGAGATCGGTTTCACTATATCGCTCATCTAAGAAGAGCACCTGCCATTGCCGAACCATCCCAAGACAACTGTTGTCCAATAGAACGATCTTCACGGGCAATTGATAACGGACCAGCGTCGCTAACTCCTGAACGTTCATCATGAACGAGCCGTCTCCACTGACGTTGACGAC